>Ga0214544_1004692_pt1 | contig 27250 bp, 18 predicted proteins | sample CNSS3metaG_FD_160074 | JGI IMG/M metagenome (GOLD analysis project Ga0214544, IMG submission 160074) | Root nodule microbial communities from cowpea collected in UCLA plant growth center, Los Angeles, California, USA - CNSS3 | ecosystem: Host-associated > Plants > Roots > Nodule | place: USA...
AAATACTGCAGAAGGAGATGTTCAGAAATCTGATGGTGTGGACAGCTTGAACAGAGATTCTTGAACCTCTCCCAGTACTCATAAAGGGTCTCCCCAGATTGCTGCTTGATGCCAGAAATCTCCTTCCGTATGGCTGTTGTCCTTGAAGCAGGAAAGAACTTGGCAAGGAACAATCTCTTAAGGTCATCCCAGCTTGTGATGGACCTGGGTGCTAGGTAGTACAGCCAGTCTTTCGCATTACCCTCCAAAGAATGAGGGAAAGCCTTCAAGTATACATGGTCCTCTTGTACATCTGCAGGCTTCATGGTGGAACAGACGACATGAAACTGCTTCAAGTGTTTGCACGGGTCCTCACCTGCAAGACCATGAAACTTTGGCAACAAGTGTATTAAACCAGTTTTCAGCACATATGGAACCTCCTCCTCAGGGTATTGTATGCATAAACTATCATAAGTGAACTCTGGTGCAGTGAGCTCACTCATGGTTCTCTCATGAGGTGGAGGAGGTTGAGCCATGTTATCAGTATGAAAATGCTCAGAATATACAGTATGCTCAGAATGCAAAGAATGAGGAGTGTCAGGAATGTGATGAGAATCAGAAGAATCAGGAAATGTCACTGAATATTCAGCATGCAAAGATGGATTCCTAGGATGCCTACTTCCTCTGTGGAATGTCCTATCAATTTCAGGGTCAAATGGTTGTAATTCACTTGGGTTTCCCCTAGTCATGCACCAAAAAGCACTAATTGTAGTGATATTGGCATAACAAAGGGTATAACTACAAGTATACTCAAACGACCTTCAAATGACTTGAAAATTGGTAGGATATTCCTTTGAGTGGTCAAACAGAAGCACAAAAAAAATCAGATCAAAACTCAAAGCACAAGTATTTTTTTCAATTTTTCAAAAGTAAAAAAAATGAAGAAAAATCACAAAAAACATTGCTGAAATGTAGAAAATGGCATTTTCTGGAGAATCTGAGTTTGCAAACCAGCGAAGCGGGTTACAAAAAGGTGGGAAATCAAATTCTACCCCAAATCCATATAAAATAATAGTGATTCTGATAACCAGAGCAAAAGTTATGGTCCTCTGAAGTTTTACTAAAAATCAGTCCAATTTTTTTTTTGAATCTCTTAACTCAGACCATACCAACTGCTCTAGCTATTTTTCCTATCAAGTTCAACGTCTTAGAAGTGGGGAAAAAAATTTCAAGTAAAAACAAGCTCCGTAGCTACCAAAACAAAAATCCAGAAGTTAAATGCCAGATTCGGACACTATTCATACACTATTCACTACTACAAATGACACTATTAATGTGCGCCGTGACACTATTCACTACACTACATAGAAACACACAGGAATGGAAACAGGCACTGAACTTAACACAACATCACAATGAACATATACTAACTCAACCACACTTGAACTACACACACCAAAACACAGAACACAAACACACTGAAAATTTTACTTTGAACGAAACGATTGTTCCCCGGCAACGGCGCCAAATTTGATAGAGGTCGTACCCCACCAAATTAAAACATATTAAATACAGTATATGAAAGTGAACCAAGTCGTCTCCCAACGAACAATATTTTCATTCAAAGCGAAATTTCCAGATGAACATAACAATAACACAAGGGGGGGTTTGGCAGATTTATGGATGCAACGCACAATTGAAAACTTCAATGCAGACGTGTAAAATTAATGTAAAAACAGTGTTGATTCTTTGCTTCAAATGAACATCCACCAATCACGGATTACAACTCAAAATTGTTATATTAACTCTAATGAGACCCGAATTAATTACTAAGCGCAAATGAACTCGAACTCAAGTGCAATTAAGCAAAGCACACAACCATGAATCTGCTACAGTTCACTAAGCATGAACACATAATGATTCCACTCTGCAAATTAAGCAAAAAACAGAACGGTTTCTTCATTTAAACCCAACGCAAATTCAAAATTGAGAGATTAACATAATTCCACCGAACAAAACACTAATCTCAAGGTTTCAATCCATTCTCTACAAAGAATCAAGGTTACAAAACTGCCACTCTGCCACTCAGATTTACAAAAATGCCACTCTGGGTCTCAAATGTTGACCCATTGACTTTGTTGACGTGGAAATGACATGGAAATGATGTGGCAATGATGTGGAAAGTCTCTTCAACTAAATATTAATGTCCAAGCTCCAAAATTGCTTCACCCAAATACCTAAAAATAATTAAAAAAAAAAATCAGGCCAAATAATGCGAAATTAGTCCAAATTCGAAACAGTGGCCCAATAAAGCCCAACAGATGAAAAACACTCTAATGATGAACAATTAAGCACTAATCAACTGTCTAATGGGTACACAAAGGCTAGTGGAATGGAAGAAAATAATGACTCATCACACTTATTAGTCCAAGCAAAAGTTTGTTCTTTCTTGGTAAGTTGTGTCAAAGGTGCCACTATCTTGGAGAATCCTTTTACGAATCTCCTATAGTAGCCAGCTAGACCTATAAAGCTCCTGATCTCTATCATCGACTTGGGACCTATAAAGCTTCTGATCTCTATCACAACTTTCAGCTTAGCTGGATCTACAGCTATGCCTTGGGCCAATATCACGTGCCCCAAAAACTGCACTTCCTTCATCTAGAAATCACATTTTCACAGCTTGGCATACAACTGCTTCTCCATCAGAATACCAAGCACTATTCTCGGATGCTCAACATGTTCCCCATGAGTCTTGGAATAGATTAGTATGTCATCTATGAAGACCACGCCAAATTTTTCTAAGAACGGCCTAAAGATCTTGTTCATATTGTCCATGAACAAAGCTGGAGCATTGGTCACACTGAAGGGTATAACCACACAATCATAGTGTCCATATGTGGATCTAAAAGTTATCTTCTAGACATCCTCCGCCTTTACCAAGATCTGATGATACCCTGATCGTAGATAAATCTTGGAAAACACCAACGCCCCATGTAATTGGATCTCTTCATAACATCTTGAGAAGACAACAACTCAGACTATATTAAGTTTGAGAACAACAACTTCTACTCCTGACAATCTATGAGTACACAATTGGCAGAGAGTCAATCTATTCCTAAGATCACATCCACACCTTGAAGAGGTAGGCATATCATATTGACTTTAAATATGCGCCCCTCCACCTCCACATGACACCTACCAAATAAGGACGACGTCCTGACCAACCTAGATGACAGAGTAGATACTACAAGATCAAACTGTAACTCCAACATCAGCAAACCTAACTCTTGCAAACAAGACTCTGACAAAAAGGAGTGTGTCGCTCCAAAATCATACAACACATAAACTTTTTCAGCAATCCCATAACACCCAACAACAAGGTTTCTTGAGTCTGACGCTTATGCTCTAGTCGACGCATACACTCTGCCCGTCGCTTGAGGTTTGTTGCCTCCTCTCCTCTATTGAATTAGAATTGGGGCTCGAGCCACGACTCCTCTAAGAGTGGGGCAGTCTTTTCCAAAGTCCCTGTCCTCATCCTTGCCACAGTTGTTGCATCTGTGAAAGCCTGCTAACTAAGGGCAAACAATCCTCAAGTGAGGTCCTTCGCACTAATGGCACTGAATCATGTTGGGGGGAAGAAAATCCTCTAGACCCCTGAAGTTAAGAGTGATGCCTAGCATAAGTCTTTTTCTTTTCTTGTGATCTAGGCTAGGACTCAAATGGTCCACTACCCTTCTGTTGCTACTGGTACTAAGCTTCCACCTCAATTTTTATCCTCTCCATGACTCTAGCCTTCTCCACTAAGGCCATAAAGACCATTTTCAAAGTTCCTACACCACCACTCCTCGTCTAATGGAATAGTGTAGAAGCACCCCAAGTGTTTAAACCTCTCTGCATACTCAACAACTGACTTGGTTCTTTGGGTCAACTAGAGGAACTCCACCTCCTTAGCATATCTCATGCTATTAGGAAAGTACTTAAATAAGAACTTCTTCTTAAAAGCTTCCATAACTAGGTTTGTGCTAACCTACTAGTGTTCTGCCTCTCTAGTGAGCATGTAGACTAAAAATGTGAGCCTGCTAGCATCAGGACACTTCTTGGCGTCAAGGATCTACTTCATGTCCTTCATCCACACCGGTCAACTAGGTTAGGACTGGTCTTCCCATTGAACATGGCAGGTTGATGCTTTAGGAAATTCTCCAAACTCCATTTAGGGGGTGGGCATGGAGCTTGAGGAATGTAGATAGGACCACTAGCCATGTTCTCCTCCAACTGCTGAAGGGCCTCCATATGTTGCCTCTGAGCAGCCTCAAAAGCTAAACTTGCAACCTCCATCTACTGTATCACCATCTGTTACTACTCCAAAGATGCTTCCTATTGCTCCATGGAAGTCTCATGTTGCTGCGACATAGCATTGCTTTGCTGGGTCAAGGCTACAACTATAGCTTCGATAACCCTAGTTAGGTCAGGCGCATCGCCCTAATGGGGTGGAGGAGCTATACGAGGAGGTGCCATAACTATGCTCACACAGAAGAAAACCATCAATCTAACATGAATAAACTAAGAACTTAGCTAAAACAACACAAGAAGGACATAACGAAAGCTAAGCAAGCACAAACCTACATACTCTAAGGAACGAAGACTATGATACCATAAAAATGTGACATCCCATTTAGAAGATAAATTCTAATAAATAAAACATTAAATAATTATAACTAAATAGAGCACACAATAAGAGTATAAAAGGATTAATTATTACAATTGTTCATAATATATTGAATAGGGAAGAACTAAGGGACAAAACAATGCCATGAACAAAATGTAAAAGCAAAACAATTAACTTGAATTGCTCCAAGAGCAAGGAATTTCAAAATAAAAAGAAAAGTTCTTCAAAAGGGGGCTCAATAGTGAGCCAGATCCAACTTAAGGCCGAACTACACCGCAGCATCTCCATCACTAGGATGACCACTAGGGATTTCCACATTTGCTCACACCAAGTAATTGGAGATCATTGCAAAAAGGAAAAGCCAAACAGAAAAAAAACAGGAAGAAAAAGGGTAAGCTAGAGATATAAAAAAAAATCAACATATCATTGAGTAAGCAATATTAAACAGATTTCAAACAAGCAAAACTATAGGCACTAAAAACATGTGATAGAAAATAAAGAGATTGGATTCATTGGATGCTTGCACTTGTGGTGGCCTCTATTGCTTTGTAAAGCCATTGCCAATGGGTTTCACCCTACCACACACAAGGTTAGTCCATGATCACCTAGGGCCATTATCTTGCCAAAGACTAGGACCTTCTGCTAATCTCACCACTTGAATCAGTCTGCTCTGTGTGAGAGTGATTGATTCTTTAGAGTTTCAAGACGCAACCTTGCTTGAATCCTTATCTAATTATATACACTAGACACCACCATCAAGTCTCCCCAAAGGACTCACAGAATTGCGTCTATCTCATACCATAATCATGATCTCACACCAAAACCACATGTTATCTCAAAACATCGTCAATTTTAGTCCATAAGATCTCATAAGACATCCATAGTCATATACTTCATGCATTTTTAAGATATACAACCAATCACAGATTAAATAGGGGAAATAAAACTAGTTTGCGCCATCTCGCTTAAGCTAGAAGCCTTCGCCCAAGCGACAAAGACACTTTCACTTAAGCTAGGTATTTTTGCCTGAGCGAGAACTTCAATAATGGCATAGTGAGCTTTCTAGAGTTCTCTCCTAAGCGGGACCTTCTCGCTTGAGCGAGATTGCTCTTCACTCAAATCTAAAGTCCCTCGCCTAAGCGACAACTCGAGAAAAGGCAAAAGTGGATTGTTGCTACTCTCGCTTAAGCGAGAGCTACTCACTTCGGCGAGAATATCAAGTCCTTCACATACTCACACATGCAAGATGGTAAAAATAGTACAAAGTAATATGTAATTCAGTCTCATACAAGCACAAACGTCAAGCAGGCATTATAAAAATGATACAAAAGCAATTACATAGAATATACTTTGAAAAAACGTGAAAACCGTAGCTTCCCTTACCTTGAAACTGAGAACTAACTCACGAAACCCTTAAAAGAGGAGCACCAAAATGAAGAACATCTTAGGGTGCTGAAAATAGGACCACAATCAGATGAGACTAAGACCACAACATAGAGATTTACAAGGAACTAGAGTTACCAAACAAAAAAAAGCTCAAGGACAGGGGTTGGAGTTTTATTTACGCGAAGAGAGAACATTCAACAAGTTTTGAGGAGAAAGTGGCTCAAGCCCTAGTAGAGCTTTTTGTTTCAGACAAGGGAGAAAAAGAGTGAGTTGTGGCCAAATGAGGGAACAAAATGAGAGTAAGGTATGAGCTGAATGGGAGGTCCAAGAAAACGAAGTGGGCTGCCTTTGGGCCTTTTACCAAAGTTGGCCCAACCCTTTTAAAACAGAAAAAGGCGCTTACAACACTCGTGTGACCATCTGCATCGTCCTAATACTTGGTCCCTCTAATTTCTTCAAAAATACCAAAAATAGTTTTCTATTTCAACTTTTGGTGTTTGTCCAACCGTTCGCGTCATGTGACACACCTATTTTCAAATAATTCAAAAATACCAAAAAATATAAAATTTGAAAAAATATAAAAGTAACAACATATCCAAATAAATCGTCTTTAAGAACTATGTCATCCCTGATTCTCCATTGTGAATGGAAATAGTTTTCTAAATCGTTTTTCCTAAAGAACTACGTAACCTTGATTTCTCATTTTGAATGAGAAACGCAGGACCAAGGTCAATCATTGTCAAGTCCAAAAAATCAAAAAATATTTTTGTTTATTTCTTGTTTTGTTGTCTTATTATTTTTAGGGAAAATCAATATTTTGAAAACCACATGAACTTTGCATGTTTAATTAAAGGTGTCGCCCTCAGGCGGGCGTTGTAAGGTGCTAACACTTTCCCTATGCAAATTCAATTCTCGAACCCAAAAATTTGGTTTTTCACAAACTTACTAATCTTCATGGTTTTCCATAATTTTTAAGTATAAACTATGGTGGCAAGTCCAAAATCTCTTTTTAAATTCATTTTCTTTTTGGTTCACTGTCCCGTCACGATTTCGGTTGCGACACAACACTTAATGACTTTTGCAAATTTGGTTCACCAAGGAGCAATATTACTCTCGGCCAAAAGTTTAAAGTGCAGAAAAAGTTTCCTTCTTTCAAAAAGTAGTTTCATAAGATGATAGAAAATGTGTTTTTGGATGGCTTGGATCAACTTCATGGAGCATACATCAAACAAGACACATAGTTCATGCATATTCAAATACTTTAGGAAAGAATAACAAGAAAACTTCAAGCAGGCATAAGACAAAAGACTCAAAACAAATCTAAGCACATGTAAAGATTCTTTTATATGTGAGACAAAAAATTGGAACGATAACATTCAAGATAGCTCTTGGCCAAGCATAAACAAAGCACCAAAAATCATGTTGTCACTTCACTAAGCAACATACATCATTAAGATGGGATTTTAGACACTTAAACCTCTTCTAAAGTGCATAATGTTTTGCCCACCACTTGAAACACCAAGAATGCCGAGAGGTCTACCAAACACAATGAAACAATGGTTAACACATTAAAAGCACCACATTCAAGGCAACCATAGCTCTAGATACCAAATGATAAGTTATTTGTGAATATAGTGAATATAGTGATAAGTTATTTAAGAATGTCTAGTGAAGATTCCCATTGGACATGAAGATAGCAATTTATCTAGATGTGAAGGTGCACTTCAAAAGAGTCTAAAGAAGAAGAGAAATGGATTGATTCAAGAAAAAAAGAACATGATGATGAATATAGCATAAAAAACGAATGAAAGAAAGTAAATAAAGCAAAGTAGAAAACAAAAAAAACAAGAAATGAAATTGTGAGTGAAGCACACCAGTTCAAGAAGAGGTCAAAGCCATGAATTTTGGGAGATGAGTGGGGATGTGTCGCCACTTAAGTCTAGCTCAAGATAAGGCTTAGAAGTTTCACTCCCAAGGGAGGATACTCGCACAAAGATTGAACACCTCTTACATGTAGTGGAGCACCACTTATATAGATAAGTTTAGGGGTCTCTTAGCAATAACACAAAAGTTAGGAAACCCTATATTCTAGAAGGTCGATTAAATGGTGCAACACATGGACTCCTAAAGATGGATTCTCAGCCAAGACATATGGTCTCTTTTTCTAAATGCTTCTAGAACATTCAAAGGTGGATTCTTGGTCAAGTCATGTAGTCCCCCTATTCTAGAGGTTTCTAGAAGGTTTTGTCTTTTCTCTCTCTTCGATATGGGATCCTCATCATTTATCCTCTCCAATGGTGTTGTGCCATCACTCCATGCCTCCTTCCTTAATCCTAATTATCTTACAAAAACAAGGAGACATGGATTAGTATGTTCACTTAAGTCAAGTCAACTTTAGTCAACAAGTCAATCCTAGTCAAAGGTCAATAAGTCAACTAAGATTGGTCAACTAAGTCAAATTTAAGGAAATCAAAGTAAGGAAATGCTAAACAAGGATAGAGATTTAGAAGCCTCCCTTCTAGTCATGCTTCTTGTGATTCTTCTTGGGAGGGCTTCCATGGTGCTTGGTGTGGTCACGCCTCCCCTTTAGAGTTTGCTTCCTTCTTACATACGACATTTGTTATGTCACCTATTGATAATTGTTTAACAACAACCATTTCTCAGCAAGTGTACTAATAAGTAGTAGTATCAACAAGTGTTGTATCCACATGGATTTGCTAAGTATATTGATAGATTTATTTTTGGGTTCTCGGTTTGTACTAAAGAGTGTAAATAAAAATAGATAATAGTAATTAGATAGATTGAGTGGAGTAGGGGCTATGAATTGATTTCATCTCATTTTCTTCCATTACACCACTACCATCTTGTTTACTTACTATGCAAATCATTCAATGTCATGGGAGTAATCTTTCTATATAGATCCAGGTTCATCCCTGATACAATAGAACCTAAGCACTTCAAACCCAGCGTGATTCCTCAACTCTTGGTAGAATGAATCCTTGCTTTAATGTGTTGGCCTTTCTCCTCCAACATCCCTTCTGACTACTAAAATGAGCACCAGTGCAAGTATCACTACTAAAAAAACCCATATTTCCTGCCAATTTTGTTTTGAATTTTTTTTGTAGGAAATACCTATAAATTTTGTTGTGAAAAAATTTTGCAAAATTTTCTAGGAAATTCCTGCCAATTTTTTTGCAAAACATTTTGTATAAAACACTTTTCGCAACAAATTTTGTAGGAAATACTTGCGAATTTTATAATTTTGTAGGAAATAAATACCCACGAAAGAATTACCTACCAATCAAAATTTGTAGAAAAAATAGCAGAGAAAAGTCTTTTCTTCCAAATTTTTTTAACAAATTTGCAAGAAAATTCCTATGTAATATTAAAATTTTAGTATTGTATGCTAATTTGATTGGACCACATCTTTAGACCGGTTTTCGAACTCAATCCAAACTAGTTAAATAGATGAGTGATCAATTCATCATTAAACATAAATCAAACCACAAATAATTGAATGAAAGCAAAGAGAAATTCCAAAGAAGTAGAAGTAAATAGAATCAGAATTGATTACGTCAAACCTAGACACGAGAGAGTCCAACTTTTGCAAGACACCCATCTTATTCATCCTAGTTAGTTCTTGGCCAAGACCTTAAAACCCCAAGGCTTTTCAACCTTAAATCACACAAATAGTTAGCCTTGGACTCAGGATTTGTGATGCTCACACGAACCTGCCCGCTCGTAGTCCTGCCTCTACAAACCTCCCTGCTCGTAGTCCTGCTCTACGGACCTGCTTGCCCGTAGTCCAACACATGCGATCCACCAGCTACGTACCTCCCCGCAGGTAGCATCTCTCAAGTGTGAGCACGAAACATACGAACCTACCTCGCTCATATCCCCACATGAGAGGAACTGGATATGAGCCTCCCCGCTCACATCATCACATGTTACCACCATCCATGAACATACCCGCTCATGGCACAACATCCCCTGATCCAAGTATCGCATCATTGCATAAAAATAAAACACACAAGCCATTGTCTGCACCATTATTGCATGGCGCAACCTAAGCGCTGCCAAGCAAAACCAGTGCAGACCGCCTAGCGAAACTTCCTCGCTGCTAAGCGCTAGGCTCTAATCAGACCCACTGACCTAGGGTTTTCCACTTGGCAGAATCCACCCTACCGCCAGGCGCCGTTCGTTGCAGGGACCTTCCTGCTGTTCCTATCGCCTAGCGGCCACACCCATGTCGCCAGGCGCTATACAAGTATCGCATCAGTTACTTGTTTTAGCACCCCAACACATATTATACTCAATCAAATTGATTTCTGTCTCTAATCACATATTCGTAATCTGTTGTCCAACTCTAAGCACTTGCACATCTCCCTTATTTTTCAAACTTAGATATATCTACAACCCATGTTTATCAATTGACACCCATATGGACCACATAACACCTTCAATGCATCACCACAAACCAAGCCCAACAGCACCACTCTGGTCGCCATTTGCTAATGCCTATTTTATGCATATAAGTAATATATACGTCTCCCCTTTATTTGGCATTTCTATCCATTCATTCGCTTATAAGTCCAAAATATACATTCCCATCTCAAGGCATCTAAACTCACAACATTACATAATCATACTCTACATCACTTACACCTCATCCCTTACAAGTTAAACCACCAATGCATAATCAGTATTCCAAACCAGTTTACTTCTAATAAAACACATTATCTTATTTCTCCTATTATCTCAATTACAATGAATTCTAGTACCATATTCCCTTCTAGTTTCATTGTCCCAATTTCCATTCCTATCCACTCACAACCTCTTCCCTCACAACCAACCAAAACCAGACATAGAATGTGCCCCTGTACTCATCATCGCCTGACGGCAAGCTGGGTGCCTCCAAGCGGTACATTAGAACCCAAGTAAACCTCCATGTTGTTGTACCTGCGATATATCCAAGATGTCTAGAACTCGATCCAGACGCCAATTGCAATAAAACAAAATAATTCACATATCATTCATCATCCCAACGTTCTATGATATTATTCTACCTAACTCGCACATACACTGGGCCATGATAATTCAAGTTCGAGTTCTTCCCTTCCAAAACCCCACCTCTATCCATGATTAATCATACAAAATGTTCTCACAACACCATCCAAACCCCCCCCCCAAAAAAAATTCTAAAAATATGATAATATTAACACATCACATCATTCACAAGATCACAGTCAGAAGTCACACTGACCCCTGGCCAACAACAAGCCAAGACAAAGCGAACAGTGTTGCACCGCCTGACGGATATTCATCGACACGAGGCAGTTCATGTAAAAATACATAATATAGGCAAAGTCTAATGTGTTGCCTAGCGGCTCGGGCTATACCGCCAGGCGGTTTCTAGGTACAAAAAACAACGTCAAAGGGGTTGGGTTTTCATGCAATGGGACATGGCAAGACATAATCATTCGAACATGAATAAAAGTACAAGGAACAACTCCCCTTACCCAGATTTCCTTGCTCAATTCACGTTTGATGTGCGTCCTTAGCCAACACTCTATTGGTCTTTGCCTCCACTCCAACAATGGCTCTTCCCTCACTCTCTCTACTACCGACGCACACACTCTCTATAACAATTGTCTCTGCCCAATCACTCACACGAAAGACAGTCCTTCTTTCTCCTCCAAAAACCTTCTCCCTCTCAATTACTACCCTAATTAAGAGTGATTCACCCCAAAACCGAAAATGCAATTAAATTTTTAGGTTAATGGTTATTCAAAGATCATTATTGGATTGTCTCTAGCCCCCTAAGCTACCTCCCTTGGCAGCTAGGGTTTTCTGCCTTTTCATCTCCATGCTAAAAGAAATTTGGCAAAAAGAAAGCTAGATTTGTTCTTAGTAGGGTTTGAACACACAACCACTCAATTACAAAGCCAATGCACAACCAATTCAACCAATACTTGTTTCGTGATAATTCCTATAATTTTAGGACTACATTATCACGACTCACATTCAATCATATCATTAAAATAATACTCATATTACAATAACATGCAATTTAACACACCTAAGACTTCAACCCAAGTCCTCTCACACAATAAAGTACTCTAAACCACTTGAGCTAGTACTTTTCAACGTCATAAAAGTCTGCATTAAGTGCCATAAAGACTCTTACTACCCGCATTTATTAAATAATTATTTAATTAATTATTTAAATTTTTTGGGTCTTACAGAGCATATTTTCTTGTGAATCAACCATTCACCGCCTTAAGTGTTGAGCATCATTTTGTTGTGACAAAGCTCCAAAAGTCATATTCTAGATCCTTCCTTGACTACCTTACTAGAGCTCAGTCGTGAATTTTGGGGCTCAGAAGGATCTTTTTTAATTCTTCAAGAAACTGCTGCAAAATTATAAAAAAAATCATCAATTTCTTTTTTTTTTCTTCTTTTTAGTACCACATTATGTAATTATAAGCTAAAATGGGTTGTTTACTTACAAAAAATTATAAATTAAAGCATGATAAGTAGCAAGTTTATATGGAAATTTTATGTATTGTAGACACTTATCACCTATAATTGTGGATTACGTTCTGAGGTTGACTTAAGCTTTAAAGGCCCATGAGATTATTTAGAGTTACCCATGGAGTTATCTTATAAAAGCCAATAGACTAGAAAATAGGTTTTCTCTACACTTTCTAAAACACAAAGGAAGTGTGCATAAACTCTTTATCTTTCTCTTAGTATTTTCATTATTTGTGACACCATGTAGTAATTTTTCAAATTAATTAAATTGGCATAAAAATATTTTGTAAATACATCTCTTAATGCATAGACCTGCATCTCATTACATCCAATAATTGCATATCATGCATGATTTTTTAATAGGTGCATCACAATTGCATCAACATATCATGTGAATAAATGCCTCTGATTGTACAAGCATGCATTGCACCCACATTTTGTCTTTGGTCATGAATTGTATCATACACCTAGTTTCCATGAAAATACCAATTTTACATTCAAATGACACATCATGAATTCACTTTGCATTCACGTCACATTGTATAATGCATAATACGCATACCCTTTACTTTTTCATGCCAACTTGCATAATACATATCATGCACTCATATGTTGTCACATGCATGTAGGTAGTTTATAAATTCATCATAACATGCTTCCGTATTTGCATCCTCATACCACTTGGCATAATGCATAACATGCATCCGTATGATGTTAGTATATGTACATGCATATAGGTAGCTTCCAAATCCATAGCATCTCATATTTCCGTTTCAAATTGCATAACACAACATGCATTTACATAAAAGTTTGGAGAAAAAAAGAAGAAGAGTTATGCTCTAATCAAATTTAAATTTAGTTGTTTCTCATTTTTTTTATTAATAAATTCATGGAGTTTTTCTTGTGCCAAATGAAAAAAAATAAAAAATGAGAGGATTTTTCTTTTCTCCTCTCTTTATCTTATTTCTCTCTTTCTTTCTTTTTTTTAATAAGAGTTATCACTTTTTCTCTAAACTCTTATTCTCTTGCTATAGATTTTCTTCCTTTTTTTTACAAGCTCTTTCCTTTCTTTAACATTGTCTTTCTCATATTTCCATTAAAAGAAAATATGAAGTAACATGCAATGTAAAAAGATAGGGAAGAAGAAATAATCCCCATTTTCATTTGACTATTTAGATTACACCTAGTTCTAAATCAACTGATTGAGTTCCACCAACCAAACTAATATTGTGAAATAAGTATACTTTGGACTTGTAGCCACTCTTGCTAACCCCCTGTTGTGAAATAAGTATACTTTGGACTCATAGCCACTATAGCTAACCCCCTCCCTCCCCCCCATCCACCCTTGTCCCCCTTGAGTTTTTTTTTTTTTTATGTTCATAGTCACTCTTAGCTAACTCTTTCAATATTGTTTGAACTTGTAGGTAATCTTGGCTAATCCCTTCAATACTCCTTCAATAAGTTACTATTGGCTCAACCAATTATTCTTTAAATAAGTCAATTTTGGCTAAAATAAGTATTATTTTCACAAGCCACTTTTGGATTACACAAGTATTCCTTCAGAAGTCACTTCCTCCTTAAATAAGTATTATTTCAAAAGTCCTTTTTGAATTAAACATGTATTACTTCACAAACCACTTTTTGCTTAACTAAATGTTCTTGGAGAACCAATCACTCCTGACTCATAACTTAGTATTCTTTGCCAAGTAATCACCCTTGTCTAAGATAAGTAGCTTGAATGGGTAATGGTCAATGATTACATGATTGCTCACTACAAAGGTTGATTATCTGTTGAGATATATCTAGCTTGCGAAATGAACACAAATAATGTTCTCTATTATGTTTTGGGGTGGTGAAAAATATTTCATTATTGTTTTGACAATATACGCTTCTCTCTTTATTTTTTTCTTCTTAAGCTGATTTCTATGGGCTTTAAAGAAAGTATTTCTCAGGAAACTATTTTTAGTTGTTAAGTAGGTTCAACTATTTTGAATACCTTCCTTTCTCATGAAGAGCTTAATATTGATGAATTCATTTAATGCAATAATGAATACTTTTTTCTTCTTTACATAACATCCCAAAAGCTAGATGTACTTATCTTCTTCTTTGGCAATGCGAATTTCTTTGACTTTTCTAAATTTCATTATTGTACAAAGTAGATAAATCTTTAAGAGTTGATAATACTTCATTTAAGGAATTGTTGAGGACAATAAACTTTTAGCTCTTAATCTAAGAGATCTTCATATGTGATTTGTCTTTTTGTTTAATGAATCTTAGATAGAGGAAAGTAATATACATGCATTGTAACATAAAATAAATATTTATATGTTTTTATGTAGTATGACATTAACTAACTTCTATGTGTATTTTATTTGAGCACATTAGTGCCATGTTAGACATAAAATAAGATTATATAGTGTTGTGTCCTCTATTAAATGAAACATTTATGTCTTATGTAAGAACCAAAAGGTATAAAACACAAAGGACTACATGAATGGGATAATGGAAAAAGAAAATATATAAAAGTTAAGGAGTAGACGAGTGTGTTGGTGGTGGTAGACATTGGGTGCAAATATACATAGCAGATTGTATTTGTAGTTGCACCGTGTAGACAATTATGTTATTCAAATTTTAAAAAAAATGTGTAAGTTGTACAAGTTATACGCTAGGTGTGTTTTACACAAGGCAGACAATGTGTGTAAAAACACATAGTAGATGATAGTGCATGTACACTAATTGCACAATAGTATCATCTGATGAACTAGTTAAGGTAGTAGAAGAGCAACATGAGAAGGACTTGGTTAGATACTGAAAAGGAAAATGAACTTGTTGTAAGAGCTAAAAAAGGATCATGAGCTTAAGGACCAAAAAACTAATCTTATCAGTTGAGGTCGCCTGGTATAGGTTTAGTGTGAAAAAGGATCATGTCTTACAATTGTTGTTATATGGAGCTTATGGTACCATAGGAGATTGATCGAGGTATATGGGGGGGTTATGTTCTCAGTGACAAGTGTAGGATCTAATAACCACTAAATTCAATACTAAAAAATATTTCAAAAGTAGATCATGATATTATGGACGAAGTGTGTGTGTGTGTGTGTGTGAATCATGAGAAATTTGTATGTTTACTTTTGCCATGCTTGTGCTTTATTTTTATTAGCTTACCCTTGTGTTTATTTGTGTTTCTTGTTACTACAACGATTGCGAGCTTCTTAAAGAAACAAATTTATGTATACAAAGTTATTCTATACACTAGGGTTTTGGTACTAGACAATAAGACCATCAAACAGTACCTACGCCATATGTTTTCATCCACTCGTTTGTATAATATGTGTTTTAAAATTTTTAGTTTTTTTCTTTCACACAATTAGACGATATAATCAGTGAATGGGACGCGTACCTTAATATTATATTATAGGATGTTACATCTTACATGATCTTTAGTTCATTTAAAAATATCATTTTCAATACAAAGTATGATCATGTTTATACTTAACTATTTTTAACATTTAATAACTATTTTTTCTATAACATGATGTTTCCATTGCAAGAAGAAAGGTCCACACTAAAACAGTCACATCATGAGCTCTAAAAGAAGGCTATAAACCTTGACAATTTGTTTGGATCCAATAGATCGTTTAATACTATTAAATCATCTACATATATTAAAGTAACTCTATGATACACATATTTTGTACATACATTTCTAGCTTTATTGTACAATGACTACCATTTCCATATGCTTTACTTTCTATTTTTACATAATTTTCTATCAATAGTAATAAATTGAATTCATTGTACATATTTACTTTAATTTTGTATGTTAAGGTCATTCATAAGATATTTTATACTCATATTTATAGATTCTTATCCAGCGTTTGCACTTTCCATTTGTTTTATTTAAAGTTTTGTTATTTCATTATCGATCATTAGTAATAAAATGGGTTCATTAGCAATAAATTTTTTGATTTCGTAAATTTAGTTCATTTGACCTTGTTAAGATATCATTAATATCTTATCTCTATCTTATTTTCAATTTTTATTGTTATTATTCTTCATATGTATTTTAGGCTTAGCCCATATTTTCTTTATTATAAATACAGCCCCTATGTGTATCTTTTGTTAGCACAAGCAAGCTTGGTGAAGATTGGTGAAGATTCGTTCAAAGATCATGTTTCTATTATATTAAATATGGAAATAATGTTTAGAATATAGTGGTTACATGTTGTACCATATTTGTAGGCTATATGACATAGGTTAGATATCTTGTTAGTCTTTGTGTGTCCTTTTTAATATTTTAAAATGAGCTTTTACAAGTTAAAAGACTTGTTGTATATAGTTTCTGGTATGGATGTATTTAATCAGTTGAATTGTTTGTGTTTTTGAAATCAAAGACACATGTGCAATTTTGAGTGTTTTAGTGTGAAAACTTGTTATTCATCATTGGAAAACTCTCTCTCTCTCTCTCTCTCTCTAAATCACACAACTACACAGTGAAGATTGAAGATCTTGGTTAATCTTGGAGGCATTTTGGCTTTGTTGGAGCTTGAAGAACTCGTGTATGGTTGACAAGGGAGAGTCACCATCAAGTATTTTAATTCTTGTGTCCTTGGTCTGATTCTAGGTTTGTAAGTGTGATTCTTACGTGGTTGTGGTTACGATTTTTGTGAGTCAAAACTCTTGGTATTTTGTATTGTTCAAAAGTGTAATCTTGGTTTGCGATTTGTAAAACTTTTGATAATAGTAGAAATCATGCTCAGGTTGTCCTGGTAAACTGGATCTAGCTTTGTGATTGAGTGAACTAGTATAAAACCAACTATCCAATTCTCTTTCCCTCATCTTGCACACTTTAAAATTTCAAGAAAACCCAGCAAATCATTCTTCGTTGTGTTTGAATATGTTTCTGAGTAAATAGATAGTGTAATATTGTAAGATATACCATTTGGAACGAATCTTATGAGTGAAAGTATGTTGTTTGAGTGAAATTCGTGAAATCTGCACAAAATTTTAACCGATTGTTTTGAAATTTTAATCAACGGATCCATAGGTGTATGAACAGATTAAGTTGTTATTTTTATTTTTGACCGGTTTAAAGTGTATTGTCCTATAGTTTTTGCATTCGAATTTTGTGGTTTATTTGATTCAATCAAAAGGGGTTTTAAGCTTTCGAAAAACTTCTAAATAGCTAATTCAACCCCCCTTCTTGGCTTAAACCACAATTTATTACTAACATTATTTACACAAAGGAGATTAATTCCAAACCTAGTTATACTATGTTTAATATGGTATCTAGAGCCTAAGGGTTTTTAAGGAACATTTTTGTTGCCTTTGTCACTAGATCCACTATCAACACCGTCGTCCGCCGTCGTCACCTCGTCAGAGATGCGCTTTCCACCGGATACCACACAGTTGTGATCGTCTCGGTCAAGCGACCACCGTGCCGTAAAAAATGCACTCATCAGAGCTATCACGCGCTCCCACGTGCTTTCGCCTACCAAGATCTGTGCTTAGTTCTTTCCTTAGAGCACTTTGGAATTTTAGGGTTTCTCTCTCTCTCTCTTCCTCCATGGCGTCTTTTGCTACTTCTTTCGCTTCTATCTCAAATATGTCTGATTCATCATCCTTTACTAACAATGTCAATGTGCACTTACCCATTGATAAGTTAGATGGCAAGAATTATGCAACTTGGGTGGTCGACGTTAAGCTTTGGCTTGAGAGTCAAGCGTATGTTGATCATCTTACTCTAAAAGTGATTAATAATGCTCTTGGTGATTTTCCTCATTAGGAGAGATTAGATGCCAACTTATGCATGGTTTTAAAGAATACCATTCAATCTCCTTTGAAACCAATCCTTCGTGCTTACGACACATGTTATGAAGTATGGGAAGAAGCAAAATTATTGTACACAAATGACATTCAACATCTATATGATGTTTGTCACAAGAACCCTATGGCAGATTATTTGGGTAAGATGAATGCTCTTTTTTCATGAACTCAATGAAGTGAGGAAGGAAGCTAGAGTAAACTAGCAAGGAGGATACTCTAGAGTGAGCTTAAAGGAGAGAAGATGTGAACATATTTTGGCAGCAATTCTCTACTAAAATTCAAGCTGAAAAATACATGTCCCAAGCCTTCTATCTATAAGCTAAAATGAACCAAATGATCTCCAAAAGGATGAGGGAAAAGGAGTATATAAAAGTTGAATTTTGGAGCCAAAAGGGAGTATGTGGGAGGTGTCACTTCCCACCTAAGCAAGTCACACTCTCCTTGCCAATATCTTTGGTCTGAAAATGGTGGCAGAGATGTTGTTTCAACTGAGAGATGCCATGGTTGTTACTCCCTGTAAGAACGATATCATCAACATATACTATCAAGTAAACACATCCAACACCGAGTCATACCAAATTGTTGAACAACATTGCTAAACTTTCCAAACCAGGCCCTAAGAGATTTTTTAGGCCATATAGGAATTTGCAAAAACGACATACCATCCCAGAAGACTCCCCCTAAGCAATCAACCCAAGATGTTTCTCCATATAGATTTCTTCTATCAAATCACCATTGAGGAAAGAACTTTTAACATCTAGTTGATAAATAGGAAATTGTTGAAGAGCAGCCACGACGATAAATAAATGAACAGAAGCCATTTTTGCCACTGGAGAAAAGGTATCTCCATAATCCAACCTAAAAGTTTGAGTATAACCTTTGGTCACAAGACAAGCTTTGAGGCGATTAATAGTACCATCAAGTCCAACTTTGATAGAAAACACCCACCTACAACCAAACAGATTTCCCAGACGGTAATAGGACCAGTTCCCAAGTTCCACTATTATGAAGAGCATTTAGTTCATCTATCATGGCCTGACGCCAACTAGGATGCGCTAAAGCTTCACGGAAAATTTTTGTAATGGTCACAAAAGAAAAAGAGGAAAGACATGTATAAAAAGATAAAGACAATCGATGATAACTCAAAGCAATATAATGGGGAGAGGGATTACGGGTAAAATGCATATCTTTTCGAAGGGCAATGGGAAGGTCAAACACAAGTGTCAAAGCTAGAAGAGACAGAGTAGTTGGAACTTGAGTGGAGTCACATGGTGATGGTTGTGATCGGTTGCGGTGACTATAAACCTGAAGGGGTGATGGAGAAGCTGACTGTGGAGCAAGAACCAATGGTGGAGGAGACATAGTAAGAGGGTCACAAACAATAGAATCATTAAAGGTACTGGGAGTTTTGACAAGATTGGATAGAGACAGAGGTGAAGATTGACTCTTAAAATAAAGGGAGAAGTCATCAAAGGTTACATCTGCAGACACAAAATAACGGTTAAGAAAAGGAGAAAAATATTTGTATCCTTTTTGTGATCTTGTAAACCCTAAGAAAACACACTCATGGGATCTAGGGAAAAGCTTGTCAAGACCAACACTAAAATTATGAACAAAAAATGTCGACCCGAATACTCTTAGAGGTAAGCAATGAAGAGGTTCATGAGGGAATACAATGGAATGAGGTATGTTATTCTTTAAAACCGAAGAAAACATGCGATTAATGAGATAATAGGCAGTAAGAATAACATCACCTAAAAAATGTTCAGGAACCTCTCCATGAATTAAAAGAGTGTGAGTCGTTTCAATAAGATGTTTATTTTTACGTTCAGCTACACCATTTTGTTGAGGGGTATAAGCACAAGAAGTTTGATGTAGAAAACCGTGAGAAGCCATAAATTGTTTAAAAGAATAAGAAAGATACTAACGGCCATTATCACTGTGCAAAACTCTAATAGAAAAACCGAATTGAGTTTTAATTTCATTAAAAAAAGATTGAAAGGTATGAAATAATTTCGAACGATTTTTCAATAAAAATAACCAAGTACATCTGGAATAATCATCAATGAAAGTAAGAAAGTATTGAAAACCTAAAGTAGACTTAACACGACTAGGACCCCAAATGTCAGAGTGAACCAAGGCAAAAGGGGACGAAGCATCACATTTGACACTACGAGGAAAGGAAGTACGACTATGCTTGCCTAATTGACACGACTCACACACCAAACGAGACAACTTGGATAAGACAATGACAAGTTGCTTTAACTTGGCAAGGCTTGGATGACCTAACTAAGCATGAAGAAGAGAGGGAGACTTCGTAACTGCACCAACATGTGTAAAGGGACGGAGATGATAAAGACCATGAGACTCACATCCTATGCCAATCACCTGTTTCAAACTTCGGTTCTATAAACACACTGAATTGTTGGTAAAAGAAACAACACAATCAAGAGAACAAGTTAGTTGATTGATGGACAACAAGTGAAAAGAAGACCTAGGGACATAAAGAACATTATAAATGGTTAAAGAAGGAAAAAGTTTAATAATGCCAATACCATGACATGAGACTCTAGAACCATCAACCAGTGTAACAGAGGGTAAAGGATTAGGAGAGGATAAAGAAAGAGATCAAAGATTTCTTACTAGTAATATGATGAATGGCTCCTGAATCAAAAACCCAAAGACCAGGAGAAGAAGATCGAGTTAGACCAACAAAAGATGTACTTGTGTGAGTGACATATGCAATGGAACTAGAAGACTCTTGATCCTTATACCATTTGAGAAATTTGTTGAACATAGCAGGTGTACCGGATGAAACAGAAGAACGAGGAACCCTAGTAAATCGAGGAAGACGACCATGTAATGCATAACACTTGTCAATCTTGTGACCTGGCTTGCCACAATCTTCATACTCATGTAATGCATTACACTTGTCAATCTTGTAACCGAGCTTGCCACAATGTTTACACTTAGGACGCCATTTTCTATGTTTACAAGGGTGAGTCTGGTCATCATGGTGAAATGCCAACATAGAAGAATAATCAACAGAAGTACGTGTATCAATGTTGGGTTGTTCTAGTATGGGTAAAAGAGTAGAGCAAGTCGAAGTCAAGGTGGGGATAACCGGGGAACCCAAAATTTGATCATGAATATGTTAATATTTATCAGTAAGTCCGTGTAATGCTCCCAACATGAAGAACTTTGAGTAGTTTTCAATCTTCGTGGCAGGGTCAGGGGAAGGAGGCAATAACTAATTGAACACATGAAAAAGAGTATGAATTTTGCCCATATAATCAGTCATATAGGCTTGATGTTTAGAGGAAATAAGATTTGCAAATTTAGAATAGACACCATAGACACGTTGAGTATCATTTGTGTATAATAACTTGGCATGCTCCCAGATTTGAGCAAATGTTTCGTAAGAACAAAAAAAGGTTGCTTTAATGAAGGATCAAAAGTACCTCTTGAAAACCACAAATAATTGAGCATCAATGGTTTCCCAATGGTCATCCTAAACAAGAGTGAGAGTATATGCTTTTGGGGCAAGATGATCAAGATACCTCTGACTCTAAAGCTATAATCAGACGTTTGATGACAGTATGGCATAATTAGGGCTAGTTAACTTGTTAATAGATAACTGTAAATTAACATAGTTATTGTAGATGGACGAGTCAGACACACCAGAAGAGATTTTAGAACTGGAAGAGGCAGCGGAAGACGCCATGGAAGAAGAGAAGAGATAGGAAAAAAACCCAAAAACACCAAAGAGGTCTTATTGAATCAATAAGACCAGATCCAGAAAGAGTAGGACGAGATGATTCCGACATAGGTGATTATTGCCAGAGATATTGGGCTACGCGCATCGGTGAAATGGGAGGAGGCGCGGCTTCGAACGACGCACGAGGGATGTAACATCCCGACTGGATATTACAGATTTAAATATTAAAATAGAGAAATATAATTAAACTACATTTATTGAAATATTGTTTCCCCAAACCACGAGAAATTTTAAAACTTTTATTACCTCAACAATAATCCAAAAATCCATGATAATAAATACTATTATAATTGTCCAAAAGTCTAGTAATATCCATGTTTACGATTTATTTGAAATCATAAAAACAATATAAAACTCTGAGAAAATCCTTCTCCCAAGTCTAGCCTCGCTCCGGCTCTACGCTCTACCAGAACGACCTGCAACGTCATCTGCTCCCGTGTACCGCATACACGATCATCACCAAACACAAGCAGATAGGGTGAGCTAAAGGAATATAAACATATAAAACAATTTATATTACAAAACACACACATTAAAGGAACTCCTATGGTCTCATCACACATGGCCACCACCGTGTAATCCATGTTCTACGTCTTTGGTAGATAATCTCAAGCTATCGTTGCTATCTAACCTACAAGCCACCACTTATAGAACACATGCGGGAACACTCACTATTCTGAGCCACAACTCAAAGAATGCTCGTACTACCCTTCATCCTGAGCCATAACTCCAAGAATACACCAGCATCTGACCCTTGAGATATCGCCAAAGCCTCGTAGACCATGCACCTCCAAAGCAACCAAAACCCAATGTCTGCTTCATCAAAAATCGCCTAGCGCTCCACACGAGTCGCCAGGCGCAAATGGCTTCCAGACCGCCTGGCAGGGAACACGTGCCGCCAGGTGCCAAACACCTCTAATGCTACCATTTCTATGAGTATCACCTGGCGGGACAACCCTTATCGCCAAGCGCTACACGCTTCAATTCTCTACTGGTTTTGTAGCTATCGTCTGGCGGTAAAACACCACCGCGTGGCGCTACACTAGTACTTGCGCAGTACTGGTTTTTAAGCACCCAGAACAAAGTAAAATCAATCCATTCACATTTCATATATATATTCCCCCTTTAAATCCATGCTAGCATTCCATTCTAACTTATGAATAAAGCATGCTCAAACAAATATAAGCAGCAACACTCTAACAATTTAAGCACATGATCCTATGCACCAATGCAAATTAATATTGACACATATGCATTCACCAATAATCAATTCTCCACATGTGACTAACCCAAAGGAACATTCAAATTGTTAGAGACTTACCACATAACCCAATCATGCTTCATTAGAATTTACTTGAAGTTATCAAGAGCTTAATCATGTATTTCAAAGACTCCAAAATCAGCAATATTGGGTAACGTATATCTCTAGCTACTGTCCTCTAAAACAAATCTCCACCGTTCAAAGTGAAGAACTACATGTTATGAACCACCTGTTAAAATTTCATCTAAATCGGACGGTTAACGATTCAGGAAATGCAATTTTACGAAAACTGCACAAACCAGAAAAATTGTGGCGCCTAGCGCCTATAAATAAGGAAGGTGGCGCTTGGTGGGACTAAACTACCACCCGGTGGTTCCTGTTGCGCGAAAAGTACGAGAAAAAGAATTTTTCGTGAACAGAACACCACGTACCTCTTGTGTGGCGCTTGGCGACCAATTGGGTGCCGTCAGGCGGTTTCTGCTGTTCCAGGAACCCAAAAACTTCCTTAGCACTTGCGAACCTTATCAAATCCCCTACAATACTTCTTCCACTCGATTTACGATCCAATAGGCTTCATTCACGTGTTTATATTCACTATTCCTTCATAAGACTTCTTCATATACGAAATTCCACTAACCTTACCACTTAATTTAGTGGGACTAAGAAATCCCCAATTCATCAACCCAAAAATTTATATTCTTGTAATTTTCACCCAATCGAACCTTCAATTTTAAATACTTCAGCAAATTCGGGCTTCCAATAATTTCTAAATATTTGGCACTATCTTTTCCCCCGAACAGAATCAACCCAGAAACCCCAAAACACTAAAATCGAGCCAAATTGACTCGCGTCGCCTAGCGGGTAATCATCACCGCCAGGAAGTTCATCAAAAACCTAGAAACTGGGTTGGCGCACATATGTCGTCTGGCTGTCAGGCTCGTACCTACTAGGCGGTTCCTCATCTGGAACCTAGAAAATAAGCAAAATTGTTTGTGTCGCTTGGCGGCTCATTCAAAGCTGCTAGGAGATTTCTGGAATTTTCCAGAATTTGAGATATTTGGTAACCAGAAACAATGCACACTCATTTCATACATCAATTGTTAACCAATTACAAATAAGTTACGAGTTCAACACCCCTAACATGGATTCCTTGCTTTGAAATTGATTACTCGCGTTTTGCCTTGGTTCCACAATGATTTTCTCCCTTGCCTCCACTCAACCACACGTAGCAGCCTTCCCTTTCTCTCAATTAGCATCATGTATGCTTTGTTAATCCACCCCTCACAGCCCTCACAAAAACTAGTCAAGAAAACTCTCTCACTTTCCCTTAATGGTCTCTTTAAACATGGCATAATGGTGGTTAATGCTGGAAAACGAATTTCCATCATTAAGAGGTGTAATTGCCTTTCAAAAGCCATTACTTCATGAGTTTTCCAGCCCCTCTTAGCTTCTAGGATTTTCTTGCCCTTTCACATTCATGCCAAAAGAAATTTTAGCGAAAAAAAGGTTTAGTGTGGATTCACCAAGGTTCAAACCCATAACCATGCCAATGTCAAACCAATACCCAACCCTTTAGCTAATTCATGTTTCATGATAATTTCTATAAATATAGGATTAAATTATCACTCATTATAATCAAGCATATTATTAAAAATAATAATAAAATAAATAGTATATAATGGCATACATGGGACTTGAACCCAAGTCCTTTCACACAATTAAGTACTCTCAACCATTTGACCTAGTACTTTTTCACATCATTAACCTTAACATTAAATACCAAAAAGGCTTCCACTAACCACATTTATTAATTATTTATTTATTTAATTAATTAAATTTCACGGGTCTTACAACGGAGCGTCGCTGCTTTGATGGCGACGATTCTAGCAACGTTGAGGTCGCCTGGTCGGGGCGATCAGAACCGTGTGGTCACCGGTCAAAACTTGACAACTCTTGCAATCCATAACTCAATTAGACAACAAATTTCACAAAACAAAACTAAAACTCTTTTTTGTATTTTTATATAATCTTTTTCAAACATATGGTGTGTAACAATATATGATAAAGGAATCACTAGGATTGGGTTTCATGATCCAGTTCAAAGCATAAACACCAAACAATATTCTTCTAATTCCTAGTCTAGCATTCACACCATATGTAACAAGCATAATCTCTTAGCGACAAGTCTAAACTTGAATAATTAAAACCTAAATGTCTTAGCAATTTTTATTATAAGTTCGCATTAATGATTAAATTTCTAATGTTATGAATGACCGATGATGTACTCTATATCTAGATGCACAATCAATTAATTGTCTACTCTAGTCTAGGTAGTAATATCGTGTCCAATAATTAGAAGCCCACAAATATGCAATCAATAATTATCATGTAGTTAAAACAAGAATAGAACACAAGAGTGATGGAAAATAATTATATTGAATAGTTAAATTCACAAATAGTTAAGAATACATTACACCCAACCCCCATGAATAAGGGAGTTAGCTACTCCTTAACATTCTAAATACTAGAATAATGATGAAGATGAATACCTCCAGCCTTATGAATGCGCCTCTACCTTCTTTTCCTCTCTCCCCCAAAGTGGGGTTTTTCCCCAAAAGGGGTTTCTTTTCTGCCTGAACGATTGTTGATTTTGACATCTGCCAAGCCCTTATTTTCAGATTTTTCATGGCTTGAAATTTGTACTTAAATAACCAACTTTAATGATAATTACTTTTGTTGAGAATTGAATTATCAATTTTTGTTGATAATGTTCTTAAATCTTTGAGATCTTCATTTGAGTAATAATCTTGAAAATTTTCTTTAATCTTCAAAGATTTTCAATTTTATGAAATAAAACCTAAAATATCTAAACAGATAATAATGAAATAACAACAAAAGATAAAAAAAAAACAAAAAATAAAACATGATAATGCAAATTATCAAAATACCCCACACTTTAAACTTTTTCATGTCCACATGAATGCTTAAAACTATAAAGTAAGAAAAACTCAAGTCAACCCATCAGAATATCAAGAACAAATGACTAGTCAATCAATCCTAATAATGCAACATAAGAGAATTTCACTTGTAGCTTTAAAACATAAGATAGAATGACATGATTATTTTTAATCACTTCAATCCTAAAAGTAGTATAAGAGATATTAACAAGACTATCGAAACAAAAAGCTCACAAAAATTAGTTTTTCACTCCGCACACAAGAGTTTATTAATGATCACTCATAATCAACATGTTATAAAACCACTTCATCAACTTTTTCCCATCATCCAATTTGCACAATACTCACATTTGGTTAGATCAAAATGTCTCTCAAAGGTTGTAATGAGGCTTAATTAGAAGAAATATTATTTTTCAGGAATTCAAAAACACCAATAAGCCAAAAAGAACAACTAAATGTAAATAATTCATGGTATTAGGGTATTTTCTACAAAATTTTCCCTAAAATATTCATAAACTTCTAATAACACAACCCTTTTTTATCACATGGAATTTGTGTCCTTTCTCTTCTTTCTCTTTTCTATTTCCTAGGGTAAGGATTTTACAAAAGCCTACCCCAAACTTATTCAATCTTATACCATAGTAGGGTGTTTATGTAACATCCCTAGAGAATATTACTTAAAAAATAAATATTAAAATAAATAATTGCATTAAATAGCTATCTCGATAAAAATCCCGACGCGGGAAAATTTCAATTATTTAAGATAGCGCGCCAAAACTCATAACTAAATTCATAACTGATTACAAGTTACCAAAATTTGTATTTAAACATAAATTACAATTTATCAAAGCCCTAGCACTACT
>Ga0214544_1004693_pt1 | contig 27238 bp, 8 predicted proteins | sample CNSS3metaG_FD_160074 | JGI IMG/M metagenome (GOLD analysis project Ga0214544, IMG submission 160074) | Root nodule microbial communities from cowpea collected in UCLA plant growth center, Los Angeles, California, USA - CNSS3 | ecosystem: Host-associated > Plants > Roots > Nodule | place: USA...
TATTAATCTCAAATAAAATTTTACGAGAACCAAAATATTTATTAAATTTGCAAATATTAATGGAACCTAATTGATAACATTTAAAAATATTTTTTAAAAAATATAAAAAGAAAACAAATGTTCAAATTAAAATATACTTTAAATGTCGGTTTACTTCAATTTTTTAAATTCTAATGAATCTCTTTTTTATATACTAATAAAAATTATTTTACATCACTTGATTAAAATCACTTAAAAAACAAATATTAAACTAATAATAATAAAATTTAACATAGACCTTATATTTTTTGAACTTCAATATATGTTACATGATGATAAAAAAATTCATGACAATTAGATTATTTTTTTATATTATAGTAAGTAAAATTTATTTATACTTATAGTGACAAAATTACAGTATGTTCGATAATGAGTTATAAAATAAAAAATAATTATATAAAATATATAAAAATAGTATTCTACATGATAAAAATAAACAATAAATAAAAATATTAAAAAAATATCAAATGTGTCTCTTAAAAATAATTTGAGAGACTATTGAATGAAATCACAGAAAGAAAAATAAATGTATAATTAATGTTATGATAGGATGAAGAATACCTTAGAGATCTAAAAAAATTTTCAAAAACCAACATAGTTAATGGTTGAGAAATAACAAAAATTACTTTGACGAAAAAAAAAGAGTTCATCAAATGAAACAAAAAGTAATAATAATAGAGTAAAGAAGATAAATTTTTTTATATTACCTATTAAATAAAAGGTTTATGCTATTCAACACTTAAATTGAGAGTGTTAAGCATTATCATGTGAAAGGAAAATATACAATGAATAAAAATATTAAAAAAATAATAGAAATATTCAAATGTGAAACGTAAAAAATATTTAATTGACATACATCATTTAAACATAATTGCATAAAAGTTATGATAAGATGAAAAATCTATTGGAGATACAAATGAATTTCATGACAAACCAGACAATTAAAAGAAATAAAAAATATAAAGTATATGGTAATATATATATATATATATATATATATATATAACTTAATTAACTGTAAAATTTTTAATAATTTAAATAGGGACGAGTATTATGGTGGTATGGAGACAAAGCAGATATATACATCTACATATCCATCCTCATCCCCATCCTCATATCCAATTAAAAAAGTCAGATATTCTTCATAAATATACTTATTTTCGGTTAATATGAAAATTTTCTGCCAAAATGGAATAAGATTCGGAAAATATCTAAAAAACATATTGATTTGCCCGAATGGAAGGATTAGTGTTGAAAATGCTTTAAAAAGTTTGAAAAGTCTTAAATGCATTTTTATATTAATCAATATTTATGTACGTATTCACACACATTTCCACGTGGTTGCTTTCACTTTTATTTTAAAGTTTCATACACACTTTATAATTGACCAAAGGGGCCAGCTGGTGATTACCCATCACTCCACTACAAGGGGGGTAACTTGGTTGTTGAAATAGAACCATGCTATCTTCCAACACCCCACTCTAAAAGTAGACAATTAATAAACTTTTACTCAAACACAAAAAAGTATTAAAAAAAGTACGACAATGACATCACTTGATTTATTACATACAAATCTTTGACCAATAATTTTGTAAAATCAAAATAATATTAATTAAGCATAATTTTAATATTTAACTTTATAATTTATTTATATACATTGTAATGTAGCTTGTGCGATTTTCTCTTCCTCCCACCTTTACCTTATACATGAAAAACAAAATACAAAAAATTATATCTTTATTAACTATTGAAGATAAAAACATTGGAAGCTGTGGATCCAACAACAAAGTTAAGAATAACCGAAGCAATCCATCTCTTTAATAATGAAAAAAAAAAGACAAACACCCTTTAAAATATAAACACCCATTAAAATTATCTTTCTCTAATTAAATACTAAAATAGCATATGTAAAATTTATATTTTTTACTCAAGTATTGTGTGGTTTTTTGGGTATATATATAATGCAATTTTTCTAGTAATATAGTTTTACGTGAAAAATACAAACTCAAAACAAAGAACTATAATTGAAAGTAGTGGCCCCAAGAAAAGTAGTAAAAAGAGAGAGAGAAAAAAAAAAGAAGGCTTGAGCTTGCATGACTCGTTCAAACCAAGTACTATCTAGATTCCTTTTGGCTTCCCAAATGTTTTGATTTGTAGATGGTAAAAGCAACCGTGTTTGGACTTGATGATTGTACCCTGAGGTATCCAAAATGAAGCACAGACCCATTCAAATAATGTCCAAACAGAACATAGCGTTGAGCTTCTGCCTTAAATTTTCAGCTCAACTCGTTTAACCAAACCACTTACTTCTACCGTTGGAACGAGTCTTCTCTTTTCTTTTCAATAAGTTGTGTAGAATTTCCATTGAGATTAAAATCCTGGGCACACGCACCATCCACTCGGTTTACGCGGTTCAAACACTTCCTATTTATACCAACGTCGGCACTGCTCACCCTTCACTTTTCACTTTCCATTTCAATCACCATTTTGTCGAACACAATGGCTGCAACAAATTCACAACCCAGATTCATTCCTCAAAGGGGTCAAGTTCTAAAGAGGGTCCTAAAAATCGTGCTTTCTTGTCTCATATGTGCTTTTGATGATGACTCTTCTTCCAATTCTCGTAATCCCAAAACCTCTTCTTCCATCTTTCCGGCACCACTTCCTTCCCGTCTCTGAACTCATTCTTCACTTTTCATGCTAACCTCTCACAACTCCTCGAAAATGGATTCTGGGTCAGCTTGTGTTGGCTTATTCACACCTCCTTCATTAATGTGTGCGGCATCTTGTGTTGTAACGTTGTAGCGACAACTCAGTTTTGTTTTGTTTCATGTAAATTGTGTCCTCCTCGCTTTGATCGGGCTTGAAAAATTTGAAGAAAACAAAAATTTAGTTTTGAATGTGACAGTCATTCTTATCGGTTTTGATCCGAAGATTTTGAATCTGCTTTATGTTAATGCTAATCAATAAATCTCTCCGTGAGGGTTTGCTTCTGCACAGTTTGTCGTGCCAAAAATATTGAATCTAATTATTGTTCGAAGAAGGGGCAAAAGGCAAAAAGCTATTAGAATTTATAAATATGAATTAAATTCAACGGTCTCATTCACACGTGTAAGTGAGGTGAGGATTTTGTAGTGTGGCGTTGAGGCTAATAATAGTTTATTGCTTTTGACGAAGAATTCAAACGAAAGTGGAGTGTGCCAAGTCACTTTTGACAAATGTTGCTTTGGAATTGGTAACATAGTGCTATAATATAATATAAATATACTTTAAAGTGAGATAAATTTGTTGGAAACTTGAGTAAAGTATTGCATAAAACCTAAAAGTTGAAAAGGTTTGAAAACGTTATTCATTTTGAAAAAAAAAAAATAGTAAAACTAGATATGTAAGAATCCATTCCTATTACTGCTAGAAAAATCAATTCGAGAAAAGATTAAATGTAAAGATGGACGAAGTGGTTATGGGAAGGATGTATTTCTTTTATGAAAACACCCTCATGCAATAACTACTAACAGAGTGATTTATTTTACGATGTATTTCTTCAACTTTTATGTATCTTCTTTTCTAATTTAGTTATATTGCTTATGTTTGTCAAATGTACCGTGTCAAATATTTAATATCAAAAGTTGTCGTCTTGATTACACAAAAAATGTTGAAATGAGTTTTGTATTAATACGTTCAGTTACAAATCTAATTATTATGTTCATATAAAGATAATCATCACTTCTTTAAATTTGAATATTTATATTATCTTAGAAATCCTTATTTAACTATATATATATATATATATATATATATTAATTATGAGTTAAAAATATTTGGTTTTAATAAAACAATAGTTTCTCTTTTCCTTTTTGTACCATTCTATGCACTACTTTTCCATGGGTTAGATCTTATGCAAGAACGAGACAAAGTGTTTCTCCTAAAGCTTGCAAATGCAATATGCATATGTGAAGGAGGCATATGATCATTTTTTTTTCTCATAAGGAATACTTATGAAAAAGTTTGTCTAAACATGTATATGTTGACTAATATATCTAATGCTTTTATTAATGTTCATGAGAAAACTTTAAACAATGTATAAATTAAAATGGAATGTTGACTTCAAAACTTAAATCATGTACTACACAAGAAACAAAACCATGGTCTAAGCTAGGTGACACAACAATTTCAAAATATGAAGATAAACTTTACTAACCACAAAATGTGGACAAACTCGCAGGCTTACGGACCTCAAAGAATGTGAGGTGGGCTACAACATTGTAGGGCAAGTCGGGGCGGACCTAAAAGAGTTGGGTCACCCGCATTGCTACCCCTAAATGAAACTACCATTACAATCATAGACTATTCATCTTTGTCCTAAAAAAATGACATGCATGACCCCCTCACCCTCACGCATGCAAAATTTCCCTAAACTAACACAAGAAAAGGAGCAAGGGGAGGAACTTGCTTAGAAAGAAATTATGATCGAACAAATTTTCTTTGTTCTCCTCCAAGATTTTTATGGCGGACTTTGATCTACAAAAGGAGGAGAGGGTTTCTTATAATTCTAAAGAGAAGTCAAAGAAGGTAAAAAAAAAAAGGTGTTTCTAGAGAGATTGTGGTATTTCTAAAATGAATTTTGACTAGTTAACTTTTTCTATTCATAAACTTTGTGCTTTAACAACAAAACATCTTAGGTATATCACTTCTACTCCTAAACAATTTTTCAGGTTCTTACAACCCCTCTTTTAGTTAGTGAACCTATGATTGGCTGATCACACCTTATTGCAACTAAGTTGTTTTATACTGACAACTTCAAAAGAATACTCGGTCTTAACCATAGTGGATGTGTTTTAAATAATACAAAATTTTAGCCAAAAGTGACTACATTTTAAACAATAGTTAGTCTTAGCCAAGAGTGGTTGTAGTGCAAACAATACTCAATTTTAGCATAAGTGACTGAGTTTCAAAGAATACTTGCTTTGCTCTTTGCAACATAGTGAAACTTTATCAAATTGAGTGTTAGGTGTATAAACACAAAACAATATAAAAATGTTAAGCGTAAATCTTCCTCTAATATAATATCTTTAAATTTCATATAATTGAACTACAACTAACCAAAGAAGGAGAGTCCTTTTTAAACAAGATTTACAAAACTTTTGTTGTTGCATCAAGTTAAAATTGCATTTGATTGTATTTTATCATACGTTAATACTAAAAAAAATTAAAGTGCATTTTCAAGTTATAATTATACTTTATTAAATGTTGTTTTACAAAATCTTTTTAAAATATTTAAATACACAATTCAATCATTCCTATTCTATTTGTTTTTAGAAACATTTTCTAAGTTCATTAACTAAAAATGCTTTTAGTTAGTTTACAACATTGATCTCTAATTCAATTGTAAATTGGAATCAATCAAAGAGGAATTTTCTTGAACAATTATTTAGGGTAGAGGCTAAGATAAGTCTCATTGATGTAATACATACCAAAAGGCATCATAATGAAAATATAAATAATTATATGAATAGATTTAGGCAAATGAAAGCAATATGTTATACACATATACCTGAATATGAATTGGTCAGAATGGTCTCCTTTGGATTGGAGTTTCCATTGAGCAAAAGGTTAGTAAATTAACGCTTAAGAGATATGTCTCAATTAGAAAATAGGGTTATTCCAATCAAACAAATTGCTTTCGAGAAACAAATATTTAAAACATTCAAGAAGCATGGAAAAAAAAAGAAGAAAAAATTACTTTCTTAAACACAAAGGCAAATGTTGAATGTGAAAAGCAAGTGGGAGATGTATTATATGAAAAGCAAGAAATTAATGTCTTCAAACCTAAAAAATGGACCATCTTATGTTTGTAAATTATTATCTCCCACAAAAACTAAAGATGTATAAGCAAATCGAACATATAGTTTTGATGTCAGAAAAGTATATAAAACTTTTGACCTTTTTCTTAAATATAAGCAAAAACAATTAGTTGTTACCATAAACCCCTTCAACTAATTAAGAAAAAAGGTAAGAACTATTGAAAATATCATAGTGTGTTTGATAATTTTACCAATAATTGTATACATTTAAGGAATGTGATAGAAAAAGTTATCGAAAAAGAGAGGTTGAAATCTGAAGAGAAGTTAATGTAGGTTGATAATGATAATTTCTTGATTAGGTAGCATTTATCAAGCTTATTATGATGGTTGACATTGTTGACTACTTTAGTCCTTGACATACTCATCTTAAATGAAAAACAACAAGTGCATAGGTCACATGTAACAAGTAATAAATATTGTTCTCTCCACAAGAACTTGTGCAACACATAACAACTCTTACAATTCACAACTCAATTATACACAAAGATCACAAAAACACACAAAAACCTCTTTTGGGATTTTATCAAACAATTGGTATGCAATAAGAAACTTAACATAGAGTATTTACAATTGTCAAGACTAGATTTCATTCACATTATTCTCATGCATACACAAACATCTCAAATCCATATTTAAATCAAAATCAACTCACCAATATACTCAAATCCCATCCCTAGTGACTTTGAGCCTATGATAACTCATCAAGTTTCAAATTCTTGAATCCTCAACAAGCAACCATTCATCAAGTTCAAGAGTCTTAATGATTACTAATAAATCATGTTTTATCCTTAAATACAAGCTTCATTAGGCATTCAATTTCGGTTATAAGTTCAAAAAACATTTTCCAACACCTCAAGAACCAATAATCAAGTCATGGATAATCAAGCCACAACAAGCATTAAGCATAAAAATCAAATACTAACATTGAAATGGAAAATTATATGTATTAACATCACAAAATACACAATAGTTGGTTTATTAATAAATAGGGTTAGCTCTGGTAGAGAACCTAGGGTTTACAAATTGAAGAGATAGATAATAAATTGAAACCATAAAGAAGATAAAGGCCTTTTCCCAAGGCACCTAGCAACTACTCCAAGCTTCAATCACCTCTCCTTCACATTTCCACCTCCAATTTGTAACTCATCTTCCTCTTCAATCCCGAAAGGGGAAAAACCACCATGGATGAAGGAGGAAAACCAAGGAGGAGATAGAGAGCTTCCTAGCTCCCCAAACAGCCTCCCAAGGCCTTTCCTAAGCACCCAAGGTGAAGAGAAGTCGTGAAAATGAGGAATTCCCAAAACTCTTGCGAGAAGCATGATTAAATACCCAATTATTAGTACATCAGTGTCGCCACCGCTCAACCCCACTTTCTTGACAATAATTGGCGCTCAACGTCCTTTTTCCATCGCTCAGCCCTATGGCGCTCATCCCTACAAATGTGGCATTCAACCCCAAGTAGTTTGACAACATTTTGTAATTGAAGCATTAGGTGTGACCCTAGTGGCACCCGATGTGGGTAGTTGCTTTAAATTGATCTTTTCTTCTCCAAAACATGCTCCCTTGAGTTATTGCTTGTTTTCATCCACTTAAATTTCTCCATATTCATTTATTTCACACACTTAAACAAAGATATTAGAAGTAAAACAAATACAAAACAACTAAAATACAAACTAATACAAAGTGCACTAAACTCGAGGATAAAACAAGATAAAAACTAGGAAATAGTTGATTAATTCTTGAAAATAGACACCCAAAAATAGGTAAAAATGGACGTTATTGTTAGTGAAAAACGACAAGTGCACCAGTCGCATATAGCAAGTAATAAATATCGTTCTCTCCATAGGGACTTATGCAACACATGACAACTCTCACAATTCACAACTCAAATAGACAACAAAGCTCACAAAAACACAAATAAACTCTTTTTGGTATTTTATCAAACAGTTGGTGTGCAACAAAAGTTTAACATAGATTATATTCAATTGTCAATACTACATTTATTCACTTTATTCTCATGCATTCACAAACATCTCAATTCCAATTTCATCTAATCTCAACACATAGGTTTAGCTTTCCATGGTGGAGAACCTGACAACCACTCCATGCTTCAATTGCGCCTCCCATTCGCGTCTCCATCTCCCAATCGCAATCCATCTTCCTCTCAAACCCCAAAAGGGGGAAAAACCACCATGAATGGAGGAGAATACCTAATGAGGAGTGGGAGAGCTTCCCAACACCCCTTCCAAGAGGCTCTCCAAGCATCCAAAAGTGTTTCTCTATCATGCAAAATGAAGAATGGACTACACCCTCGTGAGAAACAAGATTAAAACCCCATTTTTTTACATGTCAACGATGCCACCGCTCAGACTTGTCTCAGCAACGCTCAGTATCAGGTCTTATGAATGGAATGACGCTCAGCCCCACTTTCCATCGCTAAGCCTTGTGATGCTGAACGCCAGTTTGCCACCACTTAGCCTTGGGCAGTTTGACAACATTATGTATTTGAAGCACTGGGCGTGATTCTAGTGGCGCCCAACGTGAGTATTTGCTTCAAAATCAATATTTTCTTGTCAAATCATGCTCCCTTGAGTTCTTGCTTGTTTTCCTCCACCATAAATGTTTCCTATTAACTTACTTAACACACTTAAAAGAGAGATTAGAGGCAAAACAAGCATAAAACAACTAAAACACAAAACAAAACAAAACACACTAAACTTGAGGATATAACAAGATAAAAGCTAGGAAAGAGTTTATTTATTCATGAGAATAAACACACAAAAAGAGGTAAAAAGGGACATTATCAGTTATCATCACACATATATAAATGATTACCTTTTGTTCCTTTAGATTTTTGAACTACTAATAATTGAATTAGAACTAAATTTTTTAGCTATTTCTTTTTCAATGTAAATAACCATATTGCAAGTAAAAAATTCATCTTCCATTGCAGAAAATGATCTTTTTGTTGTAACCATAGAAACATGTAGAGTTAAAATAAGGCGAACTATTGATCAATCAAGTAAAATGTCATTGACTTTCCTATTCTTGCCAAAGATTGACATGGTTCATAAATTTGGTTATGAAAAACACATACTACAATATTTTTTCTTCTATATTCATAAAAAATGAATATACAAAAGACTTATGAGATAAACAATAGTGATAACTATTAAACTAATATTTCACTATCAAGTAAGAAAAGAAATGAATATATTTTTTTCCTTCAAGAATGGAAGAGAACATATGAGAAATGAGAGCAAAAATAATAAGTATTTTTCTCTTTATAAACAAAAGAAAACAAGTGAGAGGGAGAAGATTACAATATCTGAGAAACTTAAAAAGAAGTAGAAGAAAAAATAATAAATATCTTAATATTTCTATTCTTTATTATTATATTTGATTTTATATTTTATTATTTATTAACATTTAATATCGTGTTTTATAAAACAAATAAAAAGATACTTAATTTAATTTCTATCAATTTCTAATATACCATATATACAATTTAAAATTTTTTCCCAATATATCACATGTAATTTAAAAATATTCAAAAAAAACTGCAGGGCCATTGCACCTCGTGTCCCTTTTAATGATTGTCCTTGTTTATAGTCGTTGTTCTATATTTCAAACTTATATGTTGTTTGAGTAAGAAATTCTAATAGTAATTGAAATTTTAAAAATTTTCTAGAGTAATTGGATTATTTAAAAATAAAGAATTTCAAATTCCAAAAACAAAAGAGTAAGAATTTCAAAATTTTCATACTTTCAAACTTGTATCTTCTCTTCATATTCTTTCAACTCAATTTTGGTTTCAAAGTCATTGTTAACGTGACTAAGGTAAAAACTAGGGGCGGCAAAATGGGCCAACTTGACTTGTTTTAGACTGACCCGAATTTGGCCTGCCAAAAATGGCCCCAGTCGAGCTAGCCTTCCAAGCAAAAATGGGTTTATACATGTAACCTAACCCATATGAGGGCAGACTGACGGGCTAGAGGTCTGGCCCACCAACTTTGATTTTTTTTCTTTTCTGATTTCGTCTTGGAGGCCCAATTTCAAGGTCCTGGGGGCGTTTGCTAACATGTTGGCTAAGTGAAATATTCTTAGATCAATTGTTTTCACGAATTAGTTCCTTCATTGCCACTACAATTAACCACACAACCTTATCCCCTTTGCCACTAAAATTAACCACAACCTTGGTTCCATTTGCAAGAGTAGGGTAAAGTTTCTCCAAATATGAAAGAGCATGAGATGTCTCAGAAGTTAGAATAATACCTCTCAGCTAAGATAATCTCTACAGATTACAGAATACCCAAAGATCAGACATAGAAATAAGATCCATAAATCAGGGCAATTCCTTCAACAGATCTAGAAATGAAAAAAATCAAGCATCAACAAGCAATCAATCAGAAAAAGAAATACCTATAAACAACAATTAGGCAACAACTATCACGACATCCACAAATCAAGACAATTCCTTGACTAGAAATTAGGGAAACAACAATTAAGGTAACACTAATCAACCACAGCAACACCAATTTGGCCAAATCGAAATTAGAGTAAGTGAATTCAAAAATTAGGGTAACGAAAATCGCAAATTGGGTTGGAAATAAAAATTAGGGCTAGAAATTGCAAATTAGGGGGAACCTGCCCGTGTTGGTCGCCCTTCATCAGATCTACCGTTGTTTGTCGCGGCGAGTGCGTCCTCATGCCATGGCTACTTCAAATCGTGTGGTCGTTGCATTTGTGTTGTGGTGCTTTGTTGCTTTGAATCCCATCGTCGTCGTGCTATGTGGTAGTTAAGGTCGTCATCGTCGAGTGTGTCATGGTGGACGGGTGGCTGACAATGTGAAAGAAGAATGGAGACAACAGACAAAGACGAGAGGCTAGAGGAATGCGTGGTAGATGGGTTTCTTTCTGATGCACTTGGGTTAGGCTACACAATCACAACTAAACTGAATAAACACATGTGTTGAACATGTTTTTTAAAATCAAAACAGGTTGCCGGCTAGTCTGTTTTGGCCTGTAGGCTGGCCGCCAGGTTGGTGCGGCTTAACAAGTTGGATTCTCTGTTTTTAGTTTATTTTTTTTTTTTTTTTGGTGAGTTGACGAGCTGGCACACCAACTTGATCCTTTTTGTCATCCCTAGTAAAAACATTATTGAGATAATTACTTTTTAGGTAATGCCGGCTAGAAATTTTTTATTAATTTTCATAAAAGTTATTTTTTATTTGAATCGTTATTTTTGTGAACCAATATTATTTCTTACTTTATATTAACTATAATTTTATGGGCCAATATCATGAAGACTATATTTTGATATATGTGAACTATTTTTTTTAATTGAAATTTCTAATTTTGTTTTTTTTAATATATGTAATGATTTTTTTTTTATTATCGACACAAATGTTATTATTTGTCGATAATTCATTTAGATATTTTGAAATGTTAAATGAGAACATTTTCAAACAAAAAGAAAATTTCAAAAAATCTAAATCCACTTATCTAAACAAAATATTCAGAAAGTAAAATAATTTAAAATAACATCCAACCACATATTTAAATATCTTAAAATTTTATAAATTCTCTATGATAATTATTAATTATATTTAAAAACATCTTATTTTTAATGACTCATCAGACAATTAAACTACTCTTGTTAAAGTGATTTTTAACCGCTGTTTAAACTTTCTTCAAAGTAAAGTTTATTTGAATTGTTTTTTTAAATTATTAAATTTATAAGATAAAGTCTACTACTAGAATAGAAAATAATGAAATTTGTATAGATGACGGAATGGTGTTTATTTGAAAGTTGACGAATGTGACGTTCGTGGCCCTCATAAACAATGTCTAACCGCGTATTGTATTATAGTTCCACCGAGTGATTGTATTTCAGACCACATTCTTCTTAATCTCAACTAACCCACCGGACTTTCAGATGTGATCACTTTGATTTTTGGAAAACATTTTTGAAAAGTTTGTCATCCAAAAAATTATGTTTTCATATATGTTCGTTTTGATTAACTATTTAGTTAGATATGTATTTAGTTTTTAGATTTGGACATGAATATAGAATATATTTATATTTAAAATATTGATATATTTTGATTTTTAAATTTTAAAAATAAATAAATAAAATTATTTTAATTTAAAAAAATTATTCTCTTAATTTATTAAATGGTAACAAACTACCGTTTAAACTCAAACATATTAAAAAAATTAAATAATTTAAACGTTAATTTAAAATTTTTTATACGTAAAAAAAAAGTAAACTTAAATTAAAAAAATTATATTTATTTATTTTTAAAATGTAAGAAACATAATCATATACGCTTATTTGATATTTAACATTCATTATTTGAATTAAACACATTATTTAATTCTCAACGGTTCTACCTTAGATTATTAATTACTATTATTTTATTAAAAACTTTTTTTGTCAAAGGTTTGATGCTAACAGTTAATGTCGTTATGTGTGGATTATGGTTATTTTAGATAACGAGTTTTTTTTAAGAACGATTTTTTGGTATGCAATTATGTTAAATTCATAAAGAAAATATTGTTATCTGTAATTATTTTTGTTAAGGCTTTTTCAAGGCTTTAGTTATTTCTATTCCCTTACTTATTAAGCTCACAACCTTTTCTTCTTTTCCTTTTTTTTTCTCTTTTTATTTAAACTTAATTCATTAACATCACTATTTTTCATGGCTTTATAAAATGGTCATGTACATATTTTTTCTTTATTACCTTTTCTTTCACTCTTTTTATTTTTCTTAATATTGATAAAATAGTTTTTTTTTTAATTTATTTCCATGTTGGTTCATAAAAAACAGCGTTTGACCGATGAGTTGAAAGTTTTAACTCATTTTATCATATCAGTCCATCAATTATTATTATTATTTTTAATATATATATATATATATATATATATATATATATATATATATTAAAAATACACTTAATCACGTACGTATCTTTGAAGCCTTCATTTGATTAATTAATATTTTTAATTACATAATTTAAATAATTGTTAATTTTCATGTTAAATTGTTTTATTATAATTAATAATTATAATTTAATTTATGAGTATTAAATTATTTATTTGATTTTAATTGTTCATTTAAAAGAAGAGTCGGGTAAATCATGGAACTCCATTTTTAGTTTGTACAACTTCGTGGTTGGCTTTCGAGGTTTACAAGCCAAGCTGAAAGTAGTGGGTCAAAAGGAAAAATTATCAAAACTAACAAATAAAAAATGTATACTCATTCTCACTAAATTAATAACAGATTAATGGTCAAATTTGATTTCTCACGACTATTTTTTCTTCTCCAGTATTAAAGATAAACAACTACAATCTCAACCTTACAACATAAAAGTTATACTATATAATCGGCTAATTATTTTAACTTACTTCTTTTTTTTTAAAAATAACACTTAATCATTGAGAGAGAAAAAAACACTTTTCAAAATAATATTGGAACCTTTTAGATTCTTTTTTTCCTTTTAACTCTTTTCAAACTGGAAAATATAATGAAATATATTTTAATTTTGTGCATACAAATGAAGAATTTGATAAAAACATATTTTCCGTGAATTAGATTAAGGTCAAGTTTAACACAATTGCAAGGAACATAATTAAAGTATAATTTACATTCTTATAATAGAAAAAATATTTACATAAATAAATAAAGATGGACAAAATGACTTGAGAGGACAATAGAAGTAGGGTGTAAATATTAGACTTCATATATTTTATATACAAACGAGTATATATTCGATAATAAAATAAAAATAAAGAAAAGAGGAGTGTAAATAGAAATTCAGGGAAGCCTAACTAGGAAAAAAAAAAACATTTTAGTTAGGTTCTTAATAGGCTAAAACACTAGGTATATTAAGGATTTTTACTTCTTGATATTTTATTTTAAACGGTCTTCACTACAGTGTTATTATCACAAACAATTTAAAAAACATTTTACTGCAACACCCACTAGATTATAAATCACAAAAAGAATATGGAAAAAATCTAGAAATACAAATAGAAAGAAGTTCTTAGAAGCACTTTAAAACCCAATGTACTGCAAGACACTTTCGAACACCACATTATCTTCCCTGTTATTTTTAAGGTTATCTTCAAGGTTTTCTCGTGTAAAAATTTTCTCGGATCTTACACAAAATAAACTTTAATCAGCAAGTTGTTATCTCATTGAAAACTGAGCTCGACAAGTGGTCCAAATGATTCACCAACGCATCAAACGATATATATAGACGAGGATTTCTAGATGATATATATCAGATGAAACCACCATACGATACCATTAAATGAGTTCATTAAAGGAGTTCAGCAAATGATACATATATAATACGATATCATTAGACGATTTTGGCAAAGCATAAATTACAGGTCTAACACTCTTTTCCAGTTTTCTAACTCACTTAGGATTAAGTTTAGGATCTTAGTTTCTCTTTGTAAAGAGAAATCTCTAATTTAATCATGTTTTCATTAGACGATTCATTATTGTATCATTTATAGACAATTAAAGAGCGTTTTAATTTCACAAAGCACATGTTAGAATGCTAAAAGAATCTTATAGTTATATAATATCATAAAAACTCATCACATAAATGATTTATCAAGTTGGGTAATTGATTTCAACCTATTAGACTCTTTAATTAAACTATTCTAGTTAAAGTGTTTAGTATATATTGTTTGCCTAGAATAATTATAATTATTGTCTAACAAGGCTTAAAAGGTTGATTTTACCATATAATTTCATCGAAAGCTCATTTTATCCCCTTTGGAGCAATTCTAGTTAAAATAATATAATTCAACACAATTATTATTAAATAAAGCTAAAATTAAATGTTGTATGAGTGCATAAAAATGCATTCATAAATAAAGTATACTTAAAAAAAGAAAATATACTTTTTATATTTTTATTTATATGAAAACTATAAGAAAATATTAGGAGAAATATTTTAATTTCTTTTTTTAGTTCTTTGTAAATTCAATCTCTTTGTTATCTTATTATTGGATTTTGTAATAATTCCACCTCTTATGAAAGTTCTTCTTTTGTTTGGAGCATATCACAATTGTAACACCCTTCCTTTTATTTACATTATATAACTATTTGTTTAACTGTTTGTCTAATGAGTATCGTTTAGCATATATCCTCTACTAATTGTCTTATGAATTGCAAAAAATTAGGGGTGCTATGCAGGCTAACTTGTTTAGGCTGGCCCCACACTTGGTCCGTAAAATGTGGCTTGGGTTGGCCTACCCCACTTTTGGAAAACAAACTTAATGTTATGGCTTGCTCTACATATATGATGGTCAAAGCTCCGCATTTTAAAACACTTGAACTTTGCATTTTTAAACACTATTTTCATATATTTCCCCATTGCCAAATTGAATAATAATGTCCAACAAGATGTAAGCCATGATTGAAAATTCTTTAGTTGTTCAATAAAAGGATACGAAAGAGCTTTTACTCATCATTTCATTTCTGCAAGAGATCGAGAAAACCTTACTTTAGTTGCTTGCTATATACTTTGAACAATAAAACAAAAATATTCACTTCACCAATGTGTTATACTTTAGTCTCTTTATTTTTCCACGACCATTTTTGGTCTTAGCTGCACAAACATAGACACTCTCTATAGGCTAAATACAATGTCAAAATTATGATAAAAGCATACAATTGTGAACATATTGTTTATTCTACATCTTCATCAAATATATCACTTGATATGAAGATAAATTCACTTAAATTGTATGATTAGATTATTTTTATTTTATAGTATGATGCACTTACATATTGTTGAATATAACACTAATAAAAATTACTAGTAGAATATAAACTATTATATATATATATATATATATATATATATATATATATATATATATATATTCCAATATTTTGAAAGGAGTTTATCCTGTTCTCACTTAGCAACCTTAAACAATAGTCCAACGAAACTATTGTCCGGTGAGTGTCCTATTTAGTGAAAGTACCATCGGGTGAGTGTATTGTCCAATGAGTACATGGTTCACTCAACGTTCAATTTCCTTTAAGCTTTTTGGATTTTCACAAATATATTTTCGCTTAGCGAGTGAATTGACTCACCAAACAAACAAGTTTTGGAACAAAACCCTCCATAAAAGTCATATAGAAAATTCATAACTCACTCCACGAGCCAGTCATCCTAAGCTCGTTGGAACTTTACAAAACATCCACAAAAATATACAGTACCACTCATCCAATGATTAAAACCTTTGAGAATCCATTAAGCTTGCCCAATGGGTCTAACTCGCACAATGAGTGTATCATCTGAAACTCTCTCTAAAGTTTTAAATTATTGCTCTCGCTTAGTGAGTGCATGACTCACACAACAAGTACATTGTCTAGTGAGTATCGTCTGCTCTACCTAAAGTAGTATCAACTTCTAGTTATGTTTTTCTCTTCTTAACTCTTCACAGGGTATCATCTTGTTTAAAAATAGTTTAACTTAGGCCAATTAATTCCAAACTAACATATTCATCCTATTATCTAGAGTCCTCGCTAAAACTACAAAAAATACTTAAACTATATCGGTTGATTCCTTTGGTCTATTTAGGTGTTTTTATCCATTCTTTATGCTTAAAATAACTATACTTCAATAATTTAAACTTGCTCAACAACCATAAAATAAGATTTTGTAATAAAAACTTCACAAAAGCATGTATCAACTCAACCACACAAAAAAAAAACAATTGTGGTTGTCCTTCAGTCCACTATCATTGCTCATGTCACTATATGAACAATTCGGTTGTTGTCACAGCTTGATTCTCATAGTTCGCATTCACATCATTGTTGAGGTTCACGTTCATGCTGCTACTAGGGTTCGTGTTTACGACATTACTAAGGTTCTCGTTCACATCACTGCTGGTGGTATCTGCGTCGCTCATGGTTTTGTTTGCTAGTTGTTTTATCGCCATTTTTGTCGCTTGTGCCTCCGATTTTCTTCTCTAGTGACTCACGGTTCTCCCTTCTTAGTGTTCTCTCTCTCTAGTGCCACCATCATCCTGATGGTCTTCCTCTACAAAAAAAAAGTGAAATTATCTACTGCAAAAATTCGTAGACAACACACAAAATTCGTAAGTAAAACTTATTTATTATCTATGGAAAAAATTCCATAGTAGATTGATAGTAGTTAACTTACCTACGAATATATCCGTGGGTAATGTATTTGATAGTTTTAATTAAATTGGTTTTTCCTACCATATTTACACAATCTTCTGCACATCGAAAGTTATCATAAAACTTCAATATAGAGAATTTATAATAAATAATTAAGAGTGACATTAAAACAAATAATTATTATTACAATGTTCATTTCTAAGTTTAAGAATATGAGAAATCCAAATATTATATAAGACTAAAAAAATCCAACCATAAGCATAATAATTAAGAATAATTGTTTTCTGAAAAATCTAAATACTATATAATCTAACGATATCATACTTGTTCTATTAGTCACTAAATCCTCCATTTCCATCTTGAAGTCCTTCTCACCCACTAGGCCTACCCTTTGGAGCTTTTTCACTGCCATTTGGAGACACTACCTTTTACACTTCCATTGGAGCTCATTAAAAAGTTATGCCCAATTCTTTTTGAACTTCTTGTCCCCTACAAAATAAAACAATCATGATATTAATCTTTCAATGCTGAGAACTGAACTCTATTCCTGGACTCAATGACAATGTTTTGCTCGCCTTTATACTTTCTTACAACCCAGTTTTTATTCATACCAAAACCATAAATAATGTCTTAAAAAACTCAAAATCTCCAAACTGATGATCATCATAGTATTTTAATACTTAGGCATTTATAAACATTTCATACACATTTATTGACAGTGTTTCTTTTCAGTTTCAGTAAATGTGCTTCAAAACTAAAGTAAATATGATTAATTTGCTACACTTATCACAATGGCAACAGATTCACTAACCACAAAGAAATATATCATATTCAAACATTGCTTTCTGGATAACAATAATTCAGCTTTCTGGAAGCACAATAACAAATACGTGTACAACGAACTTACTTTGCCATGTTCATCCTTGCTATCTCAATGCTTGTTCCCTTCTAACAGCCAGCCTTTTGTCTATTAGATAGGTTCTGACAAAACAATTCTTGTTCAAATAATTTTCGTATTGTATGAAATTTCATCATAAAGGTTAGAATACTTTTTTTTATAATTTTCGTCAAGTTTTGTCATATAAGTTCTAATTTTGGTTTTGTGTTCAAATAGATTCCAATTGGATCTTTTTTTGCTAACACAGTTTAAATTATTAACGGTCATGAACAGTGACTGTCACGTGTCACTTCGTGAATTTTTTTGAATTTTTTTTATTTTTTTTTATTTTTTGAATTTTTTGAATTTTTGAATATTTTTATAATTTTTTAAAGTTTGTACTTTATTGAGTTTTCAAAATTCGTGCTCTAATAAATTTTAAATTTTTTATTTTATTGAGTCTTTGAAATTTAAAAACTTTTCAATTAAGATCTCTACAATTACATGTGACCGTTAATCTTGTGATATGACACTTATACTGTTTTTATTTTTATGAATATTGTCACATAACATTTTGTTACAAAAACCCAAGATCTTTTTCAAATATTTATTATATTTAATTAAAATAATTTTTAAATTTAATTAAAATTTTAAATTTTAAAATTTTAAAAAATTATAAAAATTATAAAAATATAAAACATCTAACTGTAAAATTAAGAAAACAAAATTATAAAATTTAAAGTTATAAAATATAAAATTACAACAATTAAAAAATTCTAAAAATATAAAAATATATAATTTTATAATTAAGAAATTATAAAACATACAAATATAATTTTTATCTTTTTTATAAAACTATAAAACTGTAAAATTATAAAATAAAAATTATATTTGTATATTTTATAATTTTCTAATTAAAATATTTTTATAATTTTGTAATTTTGTAATTTTTCTAATTTTATATTTTTTAATTTTAATTTTTTTTATAATTTTTCAGTTACATATTTTATACTTTTGTAATTATTTATTTACTTTAAAAATTATTTTTGTAAAATACAGTAAATATTTGGAAAAGATCTTTTGTAACAAATATTATGTGGCATTATTATGGAAAGTGACAATGCAAGTTAACTAATACATCAGAGTTAACCGTCACACCTAAGTGTAGGGACTCAATTGAAAAATTTTAAAATTTTAAAGAGAGACCACAAAATTTTATTAGGGACTCAATTGAGAGTTCCCAAATTTATCAAGGACTTAAAACATAATTAAGAATTTATTTTAATGTATAAAATTTTTAAATTAAATTTTAAAAATATTAGCCAACTTAAAATATTTAAATAATGTATATTGTTAGAGGTCCCAAGAGTCCAAAGTGTGAGGTTGTGAGTGAGAAGAATTTCAAATTTCACTTATTTTGAGGGTATTTGAATTTCAACTAATTTAGCAATTGAAATACTAAAAAAAAAATGTTTGCCTTTTAAATGCTTTTTAATTTCTCTATCTAAAGAAAGCATTTCATTACAAAGAATTTCAAATTCTTCAAATAAATGAATCATCCTCTTGAATTGCCTAATCCAAACACATTATAAAGTTAAAATAGGCAAGAGTTTGCAAAGTTACCTTGACATGTATTAGTAGAAGCTTGAGTTCTTTTCTATTGATGATCTACTTACTAGACTTTTCTATTAGTTCTTTAGTGTTTGAAGCGCCCTACAAATAAACGCAAGTGCCTAGTCCCGCCGCAAGAACATTTTGTGAGGACAATTCTACAAGATTCAACTAAAAGTCATCATGATGATACAGCATCCAAAACCAACACAACCTTATTTGAATTTAGCAATCAACAATAAGGTTCAAAAATCCAATATAATAAAAAGAAATAAATGAAAAAAACTAAAAAATTCATGAAGGAAAAGTAATTGTAGAGGGTAGAGGCAAGAAGCGATGTTGGCCTATGAGTTGGGTTTTTGCTCTCTAAGGATAGCCTTAGCGCAAGTGACCCACAAAAGGATTTGATGTCACGAAGGTGGTGCACAAGGTTGATAAGGATTGACATAGAGGAGGAAGGTGAGAGTCATTAGGATTTTTACAATAATCCTTTTGCCAAAACCCAATAAAAGAGAAGGAATGTGTGTTAAAGAGAAGGAGTGCACGTTTCTGAACGAGGAAAATGGTGTATGGAGGTGAAATGGGTGGGATTATCTCATCTTATAATTTTTTTACTCGATCCGTACCTAAATTTCATACATAACACATGGCTAACTTACATACGGATTTACATCTGCATGTAATACTAATTTTATCTACTGATTCAAATTTGTATGTAATAATCAGTAGGAAAATCAATAATTTCTTGTAGTATCCTCAACGATTATTCATTCCCTCATACCTCTATTATGGGTTAGATATTGTAATATTATATATTTGTTAAAAATTTAATTAGCATTTCTTATTTTTAACCACTAGATAGTATTTTTTTAGTGATTTAGATTATGTTGTGAGTATTTAGAAATATTTGCTTAATTCAAATGTGTTGTGAGCATTATGTTGACTTATTGGAACTATTTTTATTAAGATTTGTTTAGAATGATGAACTGTTGTCCTGAATGGTCATAAGATGAGTTATGAAAATTTGTGTATAAATTATGCTTTTAAAAGAATAAATTTGAATTTAAGAAAAAAAAACACTTATAACGATAGTTTTACAACAATTATCGTCGTTTATACTTTTAATGATGATTCTTTACAACAATTGTCTTCGTTTATATTTTTATTGACGATTTTTTACAACAACCGTGGTTGTTTGTCGAATTAATTTTTTATTTATTTATTTTTTACTATTGTGCACAATAGTTCTCATTGACCATTGCTATTTTAAGTTTTGATGACGACTTTATAAATTGTCATCGTTTGTTTGAATTTTTAACAACGACTAAAACAATGATTGGTTTAAAACCTATAGTTACAAGCCTATTTTAATTGTCATTGATGGGCCAATATGCAATAGTGTTTCATCATATATATGTAATTTACACTATGAGCATTAACACATCTCACAAAAACATAATAAAACAATAAGGTTCTCTTACCTGAACTTATGCTCTTTTCTTTTTCAAGTTCCATCAATTAGAATTCTCAAGAGATGTTCTATCTATACAAAAAAATAAAATCTCATATCAACAATCTGAACACACCCTAGAGATCATTGACATGTAGAGGCTCATCTTGAACTAGAAAGAGTCACATGCAAACAAATTTTTTCCACATGCAAACATATCATTGACCTCACTCAAAAGAGAGATAGAATACAAATTTACTTTAATTCACACCCTGATCGGTTAAGATAATAACCCTTTACACCTAACTCTTATGATGCTTGATCTTCAAATAAATGAGTAAAGTGATTAAAATTCTTTCTAGAATGTAAAGGAAAAGAAAAAAAAAACATATTTCAAAGAGATAATAACTTTTATAAAATGAACTTTAATTAATTTATTTTTAATTTATACTTTTAATAAAATAATAAATTGAGTCTCATTCATATAGTCTACTATAATTCATCTACATACATCGTCTGCCTTTCGTATACTCTCACTTTTATTATTTTTTAGTTAACGATACTACATTAATTATTTTATTACTAATTAAAAAACTTAAATATTATAATTGAATCACACTTTATTTTATTAAAATAGTCTATTTGATAAATAGATATAAACGTCATTTTAAACCCGTCTAAAAATATGAAATTGGGATTTTGTATTCTTAATGCAGGTATTATACTTCAACTTGAATTCTAAACGATCCGAGTGAAAAGGTAATAAGGTAAATTAAAATTTGTTAATTGAATTTAATTGAAATTAAAATTAATTTGTTGAGAATATACGAATATAAATAAATGAGTGTGACAAAAAGCCTAAGTTTAAATATCTATTAAATGCACTTGAAATTGACAAAAGTAGAAGAAGGAATAATAACTATTCCTATATAATTAAATTACGTATTTCGTATAAGGCAGACAGTCACATCATATTGCTCCTTTTATAGTCCAAAATAACAAACTTTTTTTTTATGAAAAAAGAATCATCTCACAAATTACACTTATTTTTCTCATAATTTGTATTATTTGCAGAAAGATTTAACTTCGTATACGATATCCAATATAATTTTTTTCATGTAAATGAAAAATATACTAAAATTGAATAAAAAATACTTTAGTGTCAATACAACTTTAATGATTTTTTAATTTTATTCCTTTTGCCTTCATCCTTAAAATTTTGGAAATATTGTTATGTTAACTATTATATATAGAAGAGTAGCATATACTAGCTAGTATTTATGTTACAATGTTATGTTTCGAAAATAAATGATGTTTGAAAGTAATGTTATTTAATTTAGTCATTTGAAAATAAATTTTAAGAATGAAAACATGATTTAAACTTTTAGAGCAAATAAAAATAAACTAAAAATATCAGAAACTAAAATGAAATCATCATTTTATAGAAATTAAAAATAATAATTTGAAATTTTATAAGGATTAAAATAAAATAAAAACTATATACACAAGTCAAAATCATACAGACTATAAAAAGTTCATTCAAAATACTTAATTGTGCTTCAACCCACATACGTGACTCCTAACCAACTACAAACATTTTGACACCGTTAAAACAGGTACGTCGTCCTTGGTTGTATAATAACACACGTACTCTAACACAACAACATCAACAACAAGGTATTAGTTTGTAGCGCAAAAATGGGACTCCTCAGACAGTTTTTTGTTGCTGTGATTTCATTGTCAGTGGCAGGTGCCGAGGAAGCAAAATCCTCAGAAAGTTGTGGTTTTGCAGCCATATTCAACTTCGGTGACTCCAACTCAGACACTGGATGCATGTCCGCAGCATTTTACCCTGCAGCTTTGCCTTATGGCCAGACCTTTTTCCATGAGGCTGTTGGGAGAGCTTCTGATGGTCGCCTTATCATAGATTTCATTGGTAATCACTCTATTTTTCATCACTAAATTATTACATTCATGTTTTCTTTTTACATTCTAAAATTTGTAAGATGATGTTTGCACTTCGTTTATATATTATGAAATCATCTTTTGATCAGAAACTTCCAACATATATATATATATATAATGCAGCGAAGCATCTAGGTTTGCAGTACTTGAGTGCTTACATGGACTCAGTTGGATCAAGTTATGAGGAGGGTGCAAACTTTGCTGCAGCATCATCAACTATTAGAAGGCAAAACAGAACCTTCTTTGATGGTGGTAGTCCTTTCAGTCTTGAAATTCAGGTTGCACAGTTTATCCAATTTAAGACACGCACCGCCAGGCTCTACAACAAAGGTTTTTCTGTTCCATTACTTTAATTAATTGCATCACAAATACATTGACTGTTACATGTTAACACGCACGTAAATGCAACTAATGCAGGACAGGGAAATTCCTTCCCAAGGCCAGAGGACTTTGCCAAGGCCATCTACACATTCGATATTGGCCAAAATGACATTGCTGCTGCTCTTCAGGGAATGAGCCAGGAAAATTCTCAAGCAGTGATCTCAGACATAGTGGACCAATTTTCAAACCAGCTTATAGTAAGTTTTTTTTTTTTTTGTCTTGTTTTTTCTACTGTAGCAGAGTTCTTAACAGAAAACACACGTTTCAGTATTTATACAACGAAGGAGCGAGAACATTCTGGATCCATAACACAGGTCCCATAGGGTGCCTACCAGTGGCCATGCCTATACACAATGCCTACAATTATACTCCAGTGGATGGATATCTTGATCAAAACGGCTGCGTCGTGTATCAAAACGACATGGCCAAAGAGTTCAACACAAAGCTCAATGATACAGTGGTCAAACTAAGGGCACTGTACCTGGATGCTTCATTTGTGTATGTGGATATTTTCTCTGCTAAGTATGAGCTAATCAGCAATGCTAAGAAAGAAGGTAAAAAGGTGATTATTATGTGGAAAATATAAAAGTGGACGTAACTCATAAATTGTTTTTATCTTGATTGGCAGGATTTGTTGAGGCATCTGAAATCTGTTGTGGGTATCATGAGGGTGGCAATCACTTTTTCTGTGGAGATTACAATGCCACCATTAATGGTAGAGAAGTTCATGTTGGTTCATGCCAAGATCCTTCTTCACGCATTAGCTGGGATGGTGTTCATTACACCGACGCTGCAAATAGCTGGATCGCAAATCGCATTATCACTGGATCATTCTCGGATCCACCACTTCCTATTACACGTTCATGCTTGTTAGCTTAATACAGAGTACTGCATGTACCCAGGGCGCACTTAACTTCTTTTTAATACTTTCTAAAAATAAGGTATAGAAAGACTGCATTTGAACGGGTGTTTTTCATATTTTATCACTTAAAAATTGTTGAAATTATTATTATTAAGTCTTATTAAATGATTTGGTCCGTGAAATTTCTTGTTTTTTCAAAAATCATTGAGTATTTCATGTAGTAGCGATTCCAGACTTGAGCTCGGTGACAGAATAGGTAGATTCACAATAGCTAACATTCGTTGTCGGACTCTGCCAGAGAAGTTGTCTACACTACTATCAAGCGAAAATGGGATTGAGTTATGCAAACGGGTGCAGTTAATCCACGAGGGAATGAACGTCTTATCATGATAACATTATATCACTTTAAGAGCAGCCAATGTTTCAAAAATAAAAATTAAGTGGAATTATTACATCACAACAAAGAAGAAATGAAGTGAAGAAGCTTCAAACACAATTTAAAGACTATGGAAAATATATACACCAGAAATGCATAAAAAATTAGATTTTTTTTTCTTAAATATTTCTCTTAATCTTTGTTATAATTCCTTTTGTAAAAAACTATACAGAAAATATAGTTTTCTGTTTTAGAGCAGAAATGCAAGACACATAAGGCTAACTCTTATAAATAAGGTTCTTATTTGGATAAATATGTGTACAATGTAAAATTAAATTAATGCGAAAAAAAAATAAGTACTAGCATTCAGGCCATGGTCACTATCATCATAATCCTTTTGATGTGTTTTTTTTTTTCAAATTCTCACCCTCTAAAATTTAATGGTATAATATAAGGTAAAAGAGAGCAGATTTTGACCCAAAGCACATAATATCTCTAAAATGTATAGAGTTCTCTACCAGAGTAGTTGTCATAATAATAAATTGTTGTCAATTATATGAGATTACAATATCAAAATTTATACTACAATCATAAAATTGATTGACAAATAGACCACGTATATGGAAATAATTGACCATATGAATATCTCATTATCACACATATCAATATTTAGGAAATTTCCAACATTCTCCTACTTGGTCCATTTATCCCATTATCAATCAATACAAGAAACTAAGTACAAGGATCATGATGACAGTCCTCCAAAAGTCAGTTTTATCTTTGTATCACAATATATCAAATCTCTCATCAAAGACTCTTAACTATAATGAATAAACTATATTTTTATTCTGGGTTAAATGAAATTTCTCAAAATAAACAAATATGTATACAACAAAATGAGAAAAAAATTGAATAAGAGTTTTATCAAAGTAAAAATAGTAATTGTCACAACATGTAACCAAGTCTCATTTGCGTTAAATGATCTTAAAATTCTTTAATGGTATTCCTTTAGTAAAAGGATCAACAATCATCGAATTAGTGATAACGTGCTCAATGACCACTTAAAACGTTTTATTATGGATAGATATTTAATGTCAATGTGCTTAATTTGACTTCCAGTTCTATTATTCTTAGCCATAAATAATGCAACCGAGTTATCAAATATAACTTCAATGGCATAACAATTGAATCCACAACTCTAAACCCAGATATAAAAGTCTTCAACTATACACCATGTGAAGTAGTCTCAAAACAAGAAACAAACTCAACCTCTATGCTGGAAGTAGCAATCATGGTCTGCTTTTTGTTGCTTCAAAATATAGCTCCACTAATTAGCATAAAAATATAACCAGATGTTGATTTTAAGGTATTAATGCAACTAACAAAATCTAAATAGAAGTAGTTTATCACCTCCATCAATTTTTCTATATATGAGCATGAGATCCTTTAGTCCTTGATGATATTTGATTACCTTCTTTGCAACTTTCTAGTGGTCAACACTTGGATTACTCTAATATCTTCCTAAAACTCCAACTATGAAATGTTATGTCTGGTGCAAACCTAAGCATACATTAGACTTCCAACAATGAAGCATTCTTCATTTGTTCCCGTTCAAGATAATTTTTGGCTCTAATCTTATATTCTAATTATTGTAAATACACTTCATAATCACTAGAAATTGTTGATTGATCCTTTTATCTTTGTAGATCTTCTTAATGTTGCTTAACTACCTTGATGAGAAACTTGTTGTTTAACTAGTTCCTCAACAACTTGATCTATCTCCAACAATTTGTGGAACTTGAATAATTGGTTGTCTAATATGCTCTTAAAACAATTGAGCATGAACGACAACCAGTCTATTATTTGATTTAGAGGGTTGAACTTCATTATGATTATTTTGAATTAAATCACTCCCACTAATCAATTTATAAGAAATTTTACATTCCTTGATTCCACAATTCTAGTTAATGTGATCCCAATAAGCCTAAGCCCAAATGCATCAACAAGCCTAAGCTCACCTCGAGGCCCAATCACTAGAAGCATGATGAAAAAGATCCACATGGGCCTCTCACAAGATGATCAAGTCAATCATGGGCTTTCCACTTTATTCACATGGGCCAAAGAAATCTACAAAATATGAGTTGATGCATGGAAGACCGTAGTTTAGATTTAAATTGGGCCATTTTTTAGGTCTTGTTTTTCTAGAATAATAAGTCAAACAATGTGTAGTTGAATTGATAAAATTGGGCTTGACTAAGCCCAATAGGAGATCTGGCCATGAGCTACCAAAGGTCAAAGGTGGACTAAGTGAAAGTCAACATTCCTTCCTACACCTCATGGATCATGCATCCCATGGAGCCAAGTCCACACTCCACCCATGCGCCTCTCTTCATCCAAGGGTTAAGAGAGTGTCTTCTTTTCCAAGTTTTCATCCAAAGGCTAGGAAGATGCCTCCTTCTCCAAGCCACCATCCAAGGGTGATGATTAAAGCTTCTCCTCCAAGCTTGATCTAAAGGGCCAAGAATTAGTCTAGCTTTTAGGCTCACATATAAAAGCCAAAAGTAGACCATTTGTACATTTTAACTCTTGAAATTTCTAATAGAATGTTTGTGTTGAGATCACTCTACTCTTCTATTATT
>Ga0214544_1004698_pt1 | contig 27220 bp, 15 predicted proteins | sample CNSS3metaG_FD_160074 | JGI IMG/M metagenome (GOLD analysis project Ga0214544, IMG submission 160074) | Root nodule microbial communities from cowpea collected in UCLA plant growth center, Los Angeles, California, USA - CNSS3 | ecosystem: Host-associated > Plants > Roots > Nodule | place: USA...
TTATCACACAAGCTCAAACAACCTAATTATCAAAATTATCAATTAAATCACTCTTTAGGCACACAAATTCAATTAAATACCCAGAATTAAACATTAAATGAGGGCAAAAATACGTACTCATCACTAAGCGAAGCCAAAACCCATAATCCAATCACCACCTTTGTAACATGTATCTTTTAAATTAGATTACCTATGTTGGCCACTTTAGTGCCAATCCTCGCAAACACTCTCATAGCTACTCAAAAACTTTTGTTTTCCCTTCCCCTTTCCTCGTGCTGTGACATTACTAATTGTCCTTCCTTACAAGAACAAACATAACTATGTGCTTCTCCTTTTGATGCTTGAAATCGCCCATCTCATATCCAATGTCAATCCTTCCTCTTTTGTAGGCCACTTTACTTAGAACATCCCTCCTCCTCCTAACTTGGGTAACTACAAATGTTGAAAAGACTCGACTACTTCTTTCGGAATTGATCTAGTATATAATTCCTAATATACTCCCTTCTCCTATAACATCATCACACTTGGCTTATCTTCAAAGCTTTGCCTCCCACAAGCTTCCATCTTCACGTTTGCTTTCCATATATAGTTTAGGGCCTCCACCCTCAACCTCAAACCTTGCCACATGAGCACGCACTGATATCTTCTCATATACTAATATTTGAGCTCAACTCTTCTTCTAAAACTTGTGGTGTACGATCTTAGAACTTGATCTTGTACCTCTCTCTCTCAGCCCAAAGCGTTGCTTCTTAACTTTCAACATCATCTCTCAGCCCTCTAAACCAAGACTCAACTTTCATCATCTATCAATATACAATCTTCTACATTTTCGCACCTTTGAGACAAGAGATTTCCTCCTATGCCCCACCAATCTTGGTAAGGGTGAGTAGGTCAAGTTTCCCTCATCGCTACAAACACGAGACACAAAACACAAAGGCGTAACAGGAGAAACTAGAACATACAAGGCAACACTCCATCATCTACAGACACCCAAACCTTTCGTCTGTCACCCTTCCTTCCCTAAACCATTAGAATTAAGAAAGGAAAAACAACCTTTGATCTAGTCATGAGTGTGCACCCTCATCACTTTATCAAGACGTTTTCTGTTCTTAAAACTTTTGGTTTCACTGCCAACCTCAACTAGACTTGGCAACTTAGGCACGCGAGGCATGACAAACCCAAAACCTCAGGTCATCCTAAGGACGAACTGCTCTGATACCATTAATGTAATGTCCCATTTAATCAATAAACAAAATTAATGGAAACGTCGCGCAAAGGTAACATAACAGCGCAGTCCTGGAGTTTTAAACTTAACTCCTTACAACTCAAGGCACACCACGGTTCCACAAGAAAACAAGTTATAAAGTTTAAAAGGAACATAAAAAAATCTGAAAGTCATACTGGTACATAGGCCATAGCCCTAAAGAAAAGCCCAATAAGAAAATGAAGTACAGTCCAAGTAGACTATGCAGCGAAATCATCTCTCCCTTGTTGACCATGAGTACCTCTCGCATATGCTCCCATCAATAAATTGATGATCATCGCAAAAGTAGAAGAATAACATACAAGACATTCAAACGAGAAAAGGGTAAGGTAGAGCCAAAAAGATTTCATCAATGCAATCAGATATACTTTCACAGTCCAATATACATACATCATCCAAGCATGTTATGACCTTCCAAATCAATACACTAAGACTCGACTCGACTCATCCGGATACATATAACCCGGTCAGATTCAGTGGATGCTTGCACTTGTGGTGGATACCTCTGCTCACCCCCGAGCTATGTGTTACAAGTGTTACCTTGAATCAAATTCCCCCACACACAAGGTTAGCCCTTAATGGGTTTCAGGCCTCCTGCTACTCTCACCACAAGAGTAAGTCTGCTCTAAGTGAGACTAACTGACTCCTTAGAGTGTCAGGATGCAATCCTTACCTTCAATCCTTACCAAGTTATATAGATGGGGCACCACCATGGACACCCACTAACAGGGGCCATGGAATTACGTCCCGACCACTAAAGCACGACCCTGAAATCCCACCTAGAGATTTCCAAGGAATTACGCACTAACACAGACCAAGCATACCAAACCAATCAAGAAAGATGTATCACACACATACATATACATCATATACCAGCTCTTTATAATTCACCCCTTTCATTTCTTTCCCAATGGTTCCATACCCATTCATTACTCTCAAACCATAGTTGTGGAATTTCATCTCATGCCAATACCATGCCACTCTAACACCAACCATCTCATTTGTTTCACATGTCAAGATCATACAATCATATCAATCCAATTTGTAACCATAACTTATATCATGCACATCATTTCGTAGGTCTCATGCATTATATAAGGTACATCATAAACCAAACATTTCATTGAAATCGCATGCCAATATTTATCTAAGTTCATCATTCACAATCCATGAATCACATCACTCATGCAAATTCATTCATCTCATACTTTATAAATGCATACCAAGACATACATATATCATAAAATAGTATTCATCCCAAATAAATGTGTGCCAACATTTAAGTACCTGCAATTCCATACAATCAAGCACAACCCACAACCATAATTCTTACACCAAAATTCCTAAGAAAATTTATTATCACAAAACCAAAATCATTGCAGTAATGCGTGACACATTTCTCAAGCTACAGACATCTAATCGATGATCCAACCGGTTAAACCATAAAATAGCATGTTATGAACCAAATGTCAAAATTTGAGCTCAATCTAACGGTTAATGAGTCGGGAAATTCAATTTTACTAAAACTGCGCATATCAGAAAAACACACAGTCGCCCAGCGACCAAAGGCACTCGCCCAGCGACTATGGGATGCATCCAACAACGAGAAATAACGTCAGATATCACATTTTCATGAACATTTGAACCCCTAACTCAGAAATATACCAAAAAGTAACGTTTTCCCCAATCTCTTCTCATATTTCACAAAACATTATTCGTATAAAATATAAATAACATGAAACCCTAGCTTCCCTTACATGGAAAGGGTTTAGCAGAACCACAATAGTTAGTGAGTACAACAGCTCCAAGAACAATTTATGGTGCTGGAAAACAATGGAACCATTCAAAATGGGTTACAAGGTGAACCCTAGTTAGACTCAAGACTACAAAGCTAAAAACAAAGAAGACATGGGGAAAATTACTTACGTGAGCAGAAACAATGGAGTTACGTGAGCTCGAAGAAGGAAATGTCCAAACCCTAGCAAAGCTTCTGTTAGAAGGGAAAGAGGGTAAGAGCATTGTCTTTGCAAAGTGTGACAGAATGAGAGGGGTTAGGCTGCCTTAGGGACTTTGGACACCCTATGGGTCAGCTCTAAGCCCAACTAATTTGGGGAAACCCTTTTTAAATTAGGGCAGAAATAAAAAGAGGGTTTTACAAAGACGGAAGAGAGGTGGAGAGCGTTTGAGGTGGAAGAGAGGTGGAGAGCGTTTGAGTCGGAAGAGAGATGGAGAGCGTTTGAGGCGGAAGAGCGATGGAGAGCGTTTGAGGCGGCATAGAGGTGGCTAGGGTTTGAGGCGGAGAGTGCGAAAGACATGGTAGGATTCGAGAGATGGAAAGTGAAGAGAGTTTTTGAAAAAAGTGAGAGAGGTGGAAAGTGAGAAGAGTGGTTGAGAAGACACATGCAAAATTTTTTTTAAAAGGTAAAAAAATTTTGAATTCTGAAATGGAAGAATGTCTGATGAGATGACACGTGTAAAATTTTGCTTTTTGTGATTCTTTCAATTGTATTATAGATAGATTTTCACTACATCAATATTATTATAATCTTAAGCATCACAAAACCTATTAATATTTAGCTTTTATTTAACCAATTTTTTCAGCAGTTTTTATTATAACATATATTATCAAATCAAATGAATTGTAAATGTTATGGAGTTATCTCGTGATTTTTACATGATTGTATCTTTAAAATATAATTTATTTATCTTTTATTGATCTATTTATGATATATTTGCTTTATTTTTTCCTTCTGCAGTGCATTTGTTATGTTTTAAGATTTTATTTCTTTATATTTAAGTTTAATAGTCATTCTCTTCATTTAATTCAACATTTTTTTCTTTTGTTATTTTTATTTTATTTCTATTTGATTCTTTTAGCCTTTTAGCACTACAACAGAAACTATATTGTATTATAGACAATGATATATAGAGTGGAAAACTAAAAGAAACCTAAGTAATTGTATAAGTTTTTCCAATTATCATAAAAACCAATCGCCACCTTTGACAAGAGACTAACATAATTGACCTCAGTAACAATGTACGTACGTAGACAAAGATAGACAAAGATAAAAAAAAAGGAAAAATGAAAGAAAAATAACAGAAAAAGACAAGAATGAGAGAAAAAGGAAAAATTTTGTTTTTTTTGGCAGCACAAACATGGACGGCAGACAGAGAAGTAATCGGGTAACCTCTCCTCTTTTTTTCTGAGTTTTTTCAAAATTGAGTTTATTTAAAAACAAATTTTTAAATAAATTTTAACAATAAGCCTAAAAACTCCAGGTAAAATTGAATTTATTTAAAAAAAAATTAAAAATCCAACCAAAAAAAGGAAACAGGATTTCCTATAATCCTCATGCTTGGTTTTTTCCGTTCACATTCTTCATCTTCATTCTCTCTCTCTCATCTTTCTCTCTCCTCGCACCAAACCACACCAGCTTCCTCCCTTCATCTCCTTGCTTTCTTATTTGTGGAACCATTTTTGTCTCTTCCTCTCTGATCTTATACAGGCTCCTCCCCTTTTGCTTTCCCAACCCGTTTCGCGAAAAAGTTCGTCTTTTTTGGCCCCTTTTGGGGTTCCTGTACGTCAAGGATTCTGTTTTTATTGGGTCAATGGGGTCCTATTTTTCTAAAATTGCGCCTCAATTCTTGCTTTCTGGGGGTGATTGATTTGGGGTGAAGGAATGTAGCTGGAGGAGGCGGTGTTGTGTTCTTGATAACAATTTCATCCTCATTCAAAGGGGGTGGTGTAAATTTCTTCAATTTGATTCGGTTTTTGTGTATCCTTTTGCCCCGGATACCCTTAATTGGTACTAATTTGACTTGGCTGCGAAATCTCATTGGCTTTTGGTGGGCCTTTGGAGAAAGTTAGGATTTTTTTGACTCAGGTGAATCTGTGGGGGTGCAGTGTTTTTTTTCCTCTCTGTTTGGGATTGTCATAATCACTTTGAATTGGGCCCAAATCTGAGCATAATAGATCATTGCAGCGGCTGCTGGTTGAGGTGCGGTGAAGGTCATCCTATCATGGAGCATGTGATTGGTGGCAAGTTTAAATTGGGAAGGAAAATTGGGAGCGGGTCTTTTGGGGAGCTCTATTTAGGTATGCTCATGTTTCTTTTCCCTTTTTGTTTTGTTTTGTTTTGTTTTGATGTTTCTTACTGTATCATTTTACGTTTCTATTGCTGTAAAAAATGTTGAAGTTATATTCTGTCTCATGTTAGGTGTTAATATACAAACTGGAGAGGAGGTGGCTGTTAAGCTGGTATGTTAATTTTCTTGAAGCTTTTGAACCTTTTTCTGTCTGGAATTTTTGGAGATCGCTTGATATATTTGTGTTTTTCTTTCTGGTGATTCAGATTGCATTTATGTATATTATCTTTAATATGCATGATGATGTTAATCATCACCTTGTTATAATCTGGTTTACTTTTGCTTTCGGAATTATATATTCTATGCAGTGGACATTGTCACTTTGGATGTGAAATGTCCTGAATTTTCTGTTGATGCTACGGGAGTTCCAACAACCAACAGCGATAGATGGAATTTGACATGAGTAATGATTAATGATTGAAGTAAATAATAAAAGTAATGTCATGTCTTGCTGTTGGTCTCTTGCTGTTGAATGTTAACTTTTGAACAATAAGTGGATGATCTGTTCTTATGCTTGAAGTGACATGTGGAATGTCATATTGTTTTCTTTGAGCTTTGTCTTGCACCTGCTGGATACTCACTTTGCTTCATATTTTTCCAACATAGATTATACTGGCCTCCTCATCATATTTTACTGGTTCTGGAGATCATTTTTTTGTAACTAGTTAATAGTGTTAATTACTCATGATATTCTACATTTCAAATTTCTAACAATGCCATCTTGTTCTCAAAAAATTCCAGGAGCCTGTGAAGACCAGGCATCCACAGCTTCACTATGAGTCAAAACTGTATATGCTTCTTCAAGGAGGAAGTAAGTCTAAATCGCTCTTTCTTTTTAATACCCAGGATACTAAAAGAATTATATAATCAACTGTATCTTAATATTTATTTTTATTTATATGATATACATATTTCTTGCTGTTTCCTTTAATTCTGGTTTTATGATTGGTCCACTGAATCTTTTTCTAGTCTAGAAGTGAAATCAGAACTATTAGTCTCAAACCTTGCCTTATGTTAGAAAACAATCAACATTTTATGTGTGAGTAATCGAATATGCCATTTCCTTTATGAAGCGGGGATTCCCCACCTCAAGTGGTTTGGAATTGAGGGAGACTACAATGTCATGGTTATTGACCTTCTTGGACCAAGTTTGGAAGATTTGTTCAATTATTGTAACCGGAAGTTCTCGTTGAAGACAGTTTTAATGCTTGCTGATCAGTTGGTATGTCTGTATGGTGTTGTTTTTTCCGAGAAGGTGCTTTAAGAAGTAATACTAATGTGTTATTTGTTTACTTTTTGTTTTCAGATTAACAGAGTTGAATATATGCATTCCAGAGGTTTCCTTCACCGTGACATCAAGCCCGACAATTTCTTAATGGGTCTAGGACGGAAAGCAAATCAAGTATGATAATGTTGAAGATAATTTCTTTCGATTTTTGTTTGCTTATTTTCTCTCTCTCCTCTCTATTCCCTTATCTAAAGTTGAAGCAGTATGTCTATTTTGTAAAAGAGTGTCGTCTTTTTAAAAACTAATTACTTATTTTAGTTTCAGGTGTTTGTGTAAGCTTTTAACAATTATCAGGAGTTAAAAAAATATTAAATATGATAAGAATCAGAAGCTGCTTTGATTAGCTTCTTGTAAAATCAACTGCTGCTTTTAAAGAAATTTTATTCTTATGATTGTAAACAAACATAAATTAGATTCTTCTGTTTAAAAATGTCTAGAAAATAATCACTAGAATATTTTATACGAGAATCACTTCATTACTAATTACTAATCTTAAACAAAAGGGCCTTAATACAAGTGAAGTGGAGTAAATAGAAGTGTATGTTAAGCAAGAGGTGCATATAGTGGTTGGAGATTATATCAAACTGCAAGTTGCACAGTTTAGGTATCTTTTATCTATCGTACAAAGTGAAAAAGAAATATAGGAAGCTCAAGAGATGTAAATCTCAGGATTCATGTGAGGTGGATTAAATGGAGAAATGTTTCAGTTGTTATTTCTGACTGAAAGGTGGTGTCTCAAGCTCAAAAGGAAAATTTACAGCACAGTGTACATTGGGTAATAATCTGCCAACAAAAGCATAATCAAAGAAAATACATAAGATTATTGATGTTACTTTGGCGAAAGTAGGAGGAGCACCTATTGGGGGAAAAAGATAATCAAATCTTGCAGTTTGACCATTTGTGGAGTCCAACAGAAACCCAACTAAAAATAGAGAAGCCATTGACAAATGATCTAAATATCCTTTTGGAAGGCTTGGCTTTTGACTGAATATAATGACATCATCTGACCTAATATGTTTTTATCACTGTTTGGAATCGGATTCCCATGTTTGTCCTTGGTTGATCAAGGATATTCTTGCTTCTTTGTCCTTTACAATACTAATCAAGTTTTGCCTGTGCATTTGTATTATTTTCTTACCACATCTACAATCCTATGTGGTTTTGTTCGTAATACATCCTAATATTTAATTTATGAGAAGATGTGTTTTTTCTTTACTTTGAGTTGGGGGCCTTGCACGGTAGATATCATTGGTATTCATATATCTATTGTGTTGGAAAAAAAAAACAGTATTTGGAGGGTAAGCATTAAGTGTTGGTAAGTGATTGTACTTGAAACCAACATGGTTCAGAGCTGGTTTGCAATAAGTTTTAGCTTAACCAATCCTATCATTTCATACTGCAATATAATACACATAACTTACTCAGACTTTTTCATATAGTTATTTGTCGTACCTTCAACTTGGAAGGGTTACCCTGAATGAAGCTGATCCTCCATCCCAAGCTGACCTTCTTGCAGGTCAAAGCAATTCATTTCTGAGAGGACATACTTTCTTCGTATCTGATATGCTCAGTGATGGATTGAGTTAATTTTCTGTTGACAGAAAAAGCAGAGGGGAAAAATAGTTAGGGAGAGGCTATTGGTCAGATAAACAGGGCAATGAGGATATGGGAGGATTCATTAAAAGAATTACAAAGTTAGTATGAAATTGGAAATCCTTTGTGAAGAGGATATTCTTAGTCATTCAACAAATTTGTTCCTTTTTTGGTTTCTCTCAATTCTCACATTCTTTTTATGGGTTTGTAGCATTCTTTTATTCTTTTAACTTGTGGATGTTATAATGACTTGTTTTATCCATCTTTTACTTCCAATCTATGGTAGCAGAATCCAATTGTGTTGTCTGACTAAAAATGAAATATTTGATTTATTTTGATAAGAAATAACTTCGTTACGCATTCAAATTTAAGTTCTTTTAATTATACGTCCTTCTCTGTGTATCATTTCAGGTGTATGCCATTGATTATGGCCTTGCAAAAAAATATAGGGATCTTCAGACTCATAGGCACATACCATACAGGTTGGTTTGGTGTCACTATTTAAGGAGGGTGTAATATTTAGTAAAAGATCAACACTTAGGCAAACCTAGCCTATATAAAATTGCACAGATCTTCCTCTATTTGTTTCTATGCATTTGATCACTTTACTAGACCATTATGCATTTATGCTGTCTTCTAGTGGAAATTCTGCACTTAAATGAATGTATTACTTGTTTACCTTAATAATACTAATTATTATCTATTATTATTGTCATCATCGAAATTGCTCCAGCAAATTCCCACTGGTAGAATATTGTGATACCCATCCAAACCTAACTCACAGCATTGGAGTTCTGTTTGAAATATATTCTTCTCGATCTCAATCAGGTTTTCTAATAATTGTATGCATTTTCCTTGCATAGGGAAAACAAGAACCTTACAGGTACAGCACGCTATGCAAGTGTCAACACTCATCTTGGAATTGGTGAGTAATATTTTGTGCTGATTTTTTCTGCTGACATAAGAAAATAGTTGTAAATTATTATATTATTATTAGACTTGAATGTTTTGTATAAGCTAATTATATTTATTTAACTGGTAGAACAAAGCAGAAGGGATGATCTGGAATCTCTTGGTTACGTGCTCATGTATTTCTTAAGAGGAAGGTTAGATAATTTAGAAATGCTTCTACTTTATGACTTTTGGAGGTTTGATGTTATTGCATAATTTTCTTAGCATTAGATTTCTTATGTTTTCTTTTTCAGTCTTCCCTGGCAGGGACTGAAGGCTGGCACCAAAAAACAAAAATATGATAAAATCAGTGAGACAAAGGTGTCAACTCCCATAGAGGTATTATGACTAACTGAATCTGTCAGGTTTTTGGGAGAAAGTAACACCTGATCTTGACTTTATACCATGTTAGGTTAGATATTCTGATGCCTTAGAGGCTAAAAGGAAAGACACGGCTTGAAGGCCAGCTCCACAATAGTTTAGACATTTTGAACAAAGTATTCTATTTCTAATAAATACTTAGATGACCAAATGCTCAGGTTGACGTCCACTTTATGATTCTTAACCCTATATTAATCCTTGCATTCCACAGTAGGCACTCGCATAACCCGTAAATATTCCTCTTCTGCCTCATTATTTTTTAATGTTATTGTTCCTGTTGAATAACGTGCTTGTATAAACAGGTGCTTTGCAAATCTTATCCCTCTGAATTTGTATCATACTTCCACTATTGCCGTTCATTGCAATTTGAGGACAAACCAGATTATTCATATTTAAAGAGACTTTTCCGAGACCTGTTTATTAGAGAAGGTATGTTCCCAAAATATCCGGGATAATGAATCACTATAAGAAAATGTCTAATGAATGATCAATTATAGGGATAAAAAATAATTAGTCACTATAGTGACCAATTTAGATATTAATTTATAAACTAAAAATTATTGATAACTAAAATAGTTTCTAAATTGATCTTTAAATTGGTCACTAACATTAATTACTAAGGTTTTAGCTACTAAAAAAATTAGTTACTAAATTTACTCCATTAGTGACCAATTTAAATACAAATTTAGAGACCAATAATACTTTGGTAGCTAATGTTAGTGACCAATTTAAAAACTAATTCACTACTGTGACCAATTTAAAAACTATTTTAGTTACTAATAATTTTTAGTTTATAAATTGGTATCTAAATTGGTCACTATAGTGACTAATTATTTTGTCACTAAAATTGGTCATTAATTAGATATTTTCTTGTGATGAATGCTGTATATTTTACTGTAAACTTAGCTGTTTAGTGATTGTAGATTGATTTTGTGATTGCTTATATAGGCTATCAGTTTGACTACATTTTCGACTGGACTATGTTAAAGTATCCACAGATCAGTAGTAGCTCAAGAGGACGGGTTAGTACATTTGTGCTTGCAAATTTTGATATTATGTTGTCTGTTGTTGGTCACTTACTGTAGTTGTAATAGCAGCATGGCACTGGCAAGGCAGCTGTGCAAGCAAGTCCACATGTACAAAAGCCAGAAAAAATATCAGGTTCGTTCTCCTCCAGCTGAATAAGATACAGAAGTTGATTCCTAATGAGCCTGAACTTGGGCGGTCAAAATTTGAAATTTAGTATATGCTGTGGCTAAAAATTATACGAAAGCAGTCAGCTATAGTTATCCTTTTCGTGGCTCACATCAATACTTAAACTGGTGCAATGTTCTCATTCCATTTTGTATTATTTTGGTCATTCAATTTCTTTCAGTTGGGAAAGACATTCGAGAGAAATTCTCTGGTGCAGTTGAAGCATTCTCCAGGAGGAATCCTGCAGGTTCAAGTCCTCATGTTGATCACGTCAAACAGAGGAGTTTTGAGGATGTACCGGTGCAAAAGGATACGGTAAATATTGTTTATCCAACATCAATAATATATATTGACCACCATTTGGTGCTTTTCATATGAGAATATTAGGGCATGGTTTGACAACTTTTTTCACTTCCTGTTTCCATTTTAAATTATTATAATTATAAAATAATGTCATTTTCAATTTTCTTCCTGAGATTTGTGCAGAATATGATTAGAGCACTAAAATATTGTTTTTCACTTACCGAAAATTGAGTCACTTCTAGAATTATCATTTAAAACAAAACAAGAAATGAAGATAATGAAGTTTTCTCAAAGCAAAGAGATCCTCTTATTTTCTATATAGCTGGTTTGTAGAGATGTTGCATGTTATGGTCATTTCTATAGAGGGTTTGTAGTTTGGGCTTTGAAGTACTTCTGTCATGGAAGAAATGGGGGATAAACCAATTAAGAGAGTGAATAAGCTTATTACTTTTTCTCATAATCGATGGGGTGAGTTTAAGTGCTACCTTTATATTTCAATTTTGTACATGGCTTCTTTATCCTTGCTCTTAACGGAAGATTTATTTGAAACTAGCAAGTATCCGGTATATATGTGCTTGTAAATAGGTGTAAAATATAAATTATAAAAAAAGTCAGATAGGACCGATTAAATTGATAAAGGCTTGCTTTCTTATTAATTAAACTAAATCTAAACACTACAGAAGCGGCTGAAACATTCAGTTTTGAACACTCCCCAAAATGAATATAATTTATACAGATTGTATTATCAGTAAAAAGAAAAAAATCTTTTGATTGAATAGATAATTTAAAAGAAAAAAACATTGATTTGATGAGTGTCTCAGAAAGAAGGTGAAACATGAATAAGTGAGGAGAATATATTGATATACCCTCTATTGTTATGTTATATAAGGATATAGTTTTCTCTACTGTTTGTTCTTGGTCCAACCAGATTTGCATGTGAATGACTGAGTCCTGTGTTTTACTATCTTATTTGTATGTGTTTGACTCTTTATCTTGTGTTGATAGCACTATGGCCAGCACAATACTGGTCGATATGGCAGCAGTTCTAGAAAAGCCATGATCACATCAAACAAGCCAGTTTCCTCAGGTGACCATACTGGCAGGCCAACCATGACTGGGAGCCGTCCATCTGGTGCTCATAGAATTCAACCGGCATACGACACCAAACAAGCAAATTATGCACGCGGTGGCGGTGGCGGTGGCGGTGGCGGTGGCGGTGGCGGTGGCGGTGCCAGAGGCCACCGCGATGATCCTCTGAGAAGCTTTGAGCTCCTCAACATCAGGAAGTAATTAAGTGAAGGGTGTGTCCTTTTGTTTCCAGTTCTGTATCTGACACACCTGAGATGCAAGAATAGTCTCAAACACTATGGACAGAAACCAACGAATGGAGGTCATAATGGCATGATCTCCTTATACCAGTTTTGGACCAAGGTGGACTTTTTTCTACCCCCAGAATTGTTTCAGAAGGTTTCTCAGCCACTGTAACGTGTTGTTAAAAAGTCCAGAAGAGAATTCAACTAAGATTCTTTCTTATATTTAATTACTGTACTAGACGAGACCTGAGTTGTAGTAAGTTCTCTACGATACACCATGTTATTGCTTGTTAACAATGAGCTCCAACGCTGCCTCTATGTTGTTACATATTAACACTGCCCTTAAGAATGGAATTTATTCACGAGCTGGTATCTGGTTTCAAACTAGCTAATTCAAGAAACACCTGAATTTCTATTCTTAGCATGAATGATTTTTTCTTCTCCCACTTAAGATCCGGAACTCATCAATGCAACTGGTGTCTATCACTTTCGAACTTAAATCTAGAAATTACAATGTCCTCCAAGTTGGATGTTGAGTAAAGGCTATTGTTTGATCGTTAGTTCCAAGTAAATTATACAATGATCTACGATTAAAATAGTCATAGATAAAACCAGGTTTCTTTGAAAAATTTATTAGTTAGACTTTACTTCTGTTCTTGTGTGATATTCTTAGAAGGTCTGAACAATAGATATCGAATTGTCTTTTGGACGACATTTAAAATATAAGCTATAAATACTACCTTATTCATGCCACCCCGGTTAAATGCAATGTCTCTAACTGAATAATCTCCACACAAATAATTAGTTTTAGCTAATCAAGTACTTTATTTCTTTACCTTGGTTGTCTAGTTTATTCTGTATAACTATAACTATTATTACTAATTATTACTCTCCATTCCAGCATGATTATAGTTTTAACCATAAAGTGTTTTAAAATGACTTATTTTCTTAGGGTCTTAATCTTTCACGAACAAAATTGGTTTTCAATTCTTAAATTCACATTAGCACTAATTGTTTTTATAAATTGGATCAAGTAGCACATTGAAATAATATTACTCAACACCGGCCTTTAAAACTTGTTTATGTTTAATGTGTTTTTTTACATCAGACAATTTACATGTTGAATTAAGTTCTATTCTCGTAAAAGGTATAGATATACATAATTAAAATTTTGGCATTCATCTCATTTTGTTTCAATATCTTCCATAAGGAACATGTTTAAAATAAACAAAATGAACAGATTATATCTTGGCTTCTTTCTTTATCTTTTATCAAGTGTATGTATTACCAAATAAGTGACATATCCAAAGGAACTTATCCAAAATCTTAAGTAGCTTTAATTTGTTATTAGTTGCTATGAAGTTGTTCTAAAACAATTTTGATGGTATTGTTATAAATGATTTAATTTAAAACAAAGTAAGACAAGATTGAAAGTAACCAATATATGAAATCATATTGATATTGGATTTCACCTATCAACCAATATATCCAATGTTATTCAGAGCATAAACCAAGTCATTAATGTAAGAAAAGAAAGATGATTTGAATGTGTCATGCATTGAAGATAAGTATTTATACAAAATATGATCTAAATCAAGTATGTAATTATTCAGACGATTTAATAACTTAATTATAGGATATCAATTAGTTTAATCTTAGGAGAATGATTCTAAACCTAATCATAGGAAATCAATTAGGTTAATTACATGAAAATAATTCTGATTCTATCAATTAACACATAAATAACAATAATGATATATATAAAACAATAGCAGAGAACTAAAATAGATTACATCTAACTTCAATATATAAGAGAGTTTAACTATTCATGTTTATGATTCTTGCTAGAAGCATATAGAGTTATTATACCTCTCTCATAACTCTTTTAAAATGTTGTAGTGAAGAGAAATCCTAAGATAAAGGTATAAGAGAAGATCTCCCTAAAACAAAGTTGCTCTTTATTTTTTTTTTTTTTAAAAAAATATTAATTGACACTTGACTTCAGTCTTTAGTGTTCCGCAACAGAACTTTCCTTCTATGCAAGGCTTCCTAAGAAGGTTTCTTTAGGTTTAGCTATTTCCTCATAATGCTCAAACTCTCCAGATTTGATCAATTTAGGTTTTCTTGACTGAAAGGCTTCTCTCATGACTCTGTGACTCATTGATGCTCAGCAGCTATGTAGGCGATGAAAACTTTTGTTCTTCAAGTTGTTGTTGTTTGAAGATGAAGGCCCATAGGTGAGATAACATGACCTTCCAAGGATTTGGTCAGTTTTATACCTTTCATGGTGACAAGAACTTGTTGTTACCAGAGTGCATTTTCAGAAGTATGAGGTAGAAAGGAAGAAGAAGAAATAACATTTTCAGAGTGAAGGCTGAAGACAAAAAAAAAAAACGGAAGCCATGGAAGAACTTAGTATGAACGAAACATATAGACAACGATTATATCACTCACAAATCCACATAATGAATATATTTAACTGATGCAAACAGTTATCCACCTGAAATTTCTAGTTTTTGTTAATTTTACATAAAATCTTAAGAAAATTAATGTATTGAACATTTTTTATTTAAACAATTCAAAACAAACATTTTATAAATCTGTGGTACACCACCAATAAAAAAATATATAGCATGACATTTATCTTAGTTAAAAAAAGAAAAACGTAAGCAATACCAATGCTTTCGATACACTAATTACTTTTCAGTTGAAATATAGTTCAAACTCCAATTCAATTGCAGTTCAACTTTGAGTTCGATTGCATATTTTAACGAAAAGAAAAAAAAAAACAATGTAAGTCTGTGGAACAGAAATGTTCCAAATATACCGTGATATTAATGAATTTTTTGTGTTAACAAAGGTCAAAATATCCAAATAAATAAACAACCGTTGATATATATATTAATAGTCTTCTCTTCCCTTTCCTCTTCAACAATCATTGGTCATTGGGCGAATTATCCTATTCAACACTCATTGCCTTCCATCTTTCTCTCTCCTTCGATTCCTGCGACACATTCCGTTCTCCACTTTTTCTCTCGCACCTTCCTTCCACAACCTTCACCTCATCGCGTTCATACATCACTTTCAATCTTGCCAAGGTACTTCCTTTTCCTCGCCCCAGATTTTGTATTTGCGTCACAAACGTTTCCCCAACTGGGTTTTCCACGAGCTGCTTTGACGGGCCAAACGTTATCGGTATTACCAATGAAAAACGATTTGATACGTTTTTTTATATATTTTTGTTTTTTCCAACAATTTGACAAGTTTAAGGCACCTGACTTGGTTTTTTTGTCGAAAGATTCTGTACCAAGTGGATTTGACCCTTCTTTTTTTATTTTCCTTCGATGAAGAAAAAAAGTTAAATTTTGTTTGATGGGTCGAGTTTGTTCAATGAACAGAAATTGATGGTGTGATGGGTCTCTAGTAAGGGAATAGTTTGAATTGAAGAGCTTGGCGTTGGTGGATGATTGGTTGTGGGGGACTGTTTGGGGTTCTTATGAAGAGTTCTGGAACTACTGAGTTGAATGCTTTCTACCCCATTAGACCAGAATGCCAAGCAGATGTTCCCGCCCCTCGTTTTAAACCAAGGGTAAGCTTTTGCTTCTCAACCAATGCTTTCTTGGTACACTTCTTAGTGCATGGTCATTTTATTTTTATCACTAATGCACACCAATTCAATTAATTTTATTTGGAATGATTGTGCACTTGGTACCCCTTTTGAATGTGATGTGTCACTCATTCATACTAGCGGAAGATTGAAATTTGTGCTTCTCTTTCTTCTACGCATACCACATAGATGGTGTTTTAGGAATTTTGCTATATATGAAAAGGAAAAATAAAGTCTTATGATTTACACACTGCATTTTCTGTTTCCACAGGCTGGCAAAACTCTAAGTCAAAGAAGATGGCTAGCATCATTCTCTGCAGATGGTCACTTGGATATTGCAAAAGTCCTACGACGAATTCAGCGAGGGGTAACTTCTATTGTTTACTTGCTCACTGCATGTAATGTTGTTGCGGAATCTATCTATAACGATTAATGAGTAATAACTATCTTTCTTTCTGTAACGGCCCAAAAAATTTGATTATACTACTTCCTTGTGTTCCTACAATTTAGTATTAAACAGTACCTGGCCATGTAATTAAAGGGAGACATATATAACCCCATAATAATAGTGTAATTACAGTCCTTACATAGTCACAATCTTTCAAAACTACTTAGGTTTATAAAAGTTTTTCAAAATACACTTGAAAACAAGTAATTACATCATTTCTTATACTTATATGCATACTTCCAAAATATCCTTTCCTTTACGGACCATCGACTTATTGGTTAGTCACATCACCACCTGCAGTCCTATCTGCTCACGCCATGATAGCGATCATAGCAAAATTAACATAATAACCAACACACAAAGAAGGGTAAGCTAATGATAAAATTGAGAAATCATAACAATCAAATAAATTCAAAACAATACTCTTAATCATACACTTTGCAGTTTAGACTACATTCATAGACCCATGACTTCTAGACACGATGTTTATCCGGATTTATGCATTGACTCAGATATAAGAAGCTATGCATCTGTCATAAAAGTGGATTGTGGCAAAGGCCCTGGCTGCACTTGGCCTAACCAACATGAATCAATTACCTCTTGACAAGGTAAGTTACTTATGGCATCGCCAGATTAGTGGTTCCACCCCTAATCCCGCCATAAGAACCTCCTTCAACTCTGACTGCCTAGGTCACTACACTTTATATGAGTTTGTAAACCTAGTAGAGTATAGGATAGCTTGTGATCAACACATATCCCTAGTCAATGCATAACAAACTCCTAGTGGGGATTACACTTCTTCCTTAGAAGCACAATCCTTATACAACAAACAATTCAAATCATCTTCTCTGATTCCATTCCACTTATTCTCTTTTATACTTATAACCTCATCACTTCTCCATGAAACATGATCTCACACCGAGTTCCTCACACTAAACAATCATACACAACTTATTCATCATATTCACATATCATATTTCATAATTTCATGTTAAAGGTGAATAAAGCAAACAAAAGGTTCCACAAGTAACCTGTGGATATTCCTACAACCTGTGGATTTAACTACGAGAAGCATAATTCAAACAGCAGGTTCCACAGGTAACCAATGGATATTTCCACAACCTGTGGATTCAGCTACGAAGAGCAGAATTTCAAACCATACAAGCAAAAACAACCATACTCATCACATATCAAATTCATCAACATGCATTCATTAATTTCGAAATAAAACGCTACAAAGTAAAACAACACTAGCTTCCCTTACCTGATTTAGGAATTCCTCTTGATCTCCCACAACCCCTAATCGTTAGATTACACGAAAGCTCTAAACAAACACAAGAAAGAACCCAAATTCAAAATCTTAGAAAACATATTGAGAGCGCATGCACAACCACCACCTCACTATCATGAGAATTGATTCTTGATCCAAGAAAAGAGGAGAAGGGAAACTTACTCTTTTGGAATGACCTAGTGAAAATGAAGTTTTTACCCTTTCTAGAGTAGGGTTGAAGAAGATGGCTGGAAAGGGGATGGGCTCTCCTCTCCTAGGGTGTTGCTGTGCCAGATAAGAACAGTGAAAAGAGAGAAAGTGAAAAAAAAAAAGGTCAGGTGGTATAGGGTTTACACTTTCAGCTTCCTGCCTCTGTTTATTTTCGGATTTGCAATCACTCTGAAAACACTAGTTCAATCACTCTGTACCAATAATATAAAAACTTATTGTTAAGTCAAGTGTGCGCTTGAGTTCCATCCTGGGTAAACATGGACAAGAAGATTAATATATAAAGAGAAAATACCCACAAACTTATTGTCTTGAGATTTTGGGTTTTAACTGTTATCTTGATCTCTTATCTAGGTTTGTTCATAGTTTATTGGTGTCAAATCTCCTCTGTCTCTCTCCTCAAAGAACCTAACTTTTTGGTTAGAAATGTTACAAAAAGCATAAAACCATTAATATGCCTTAAATCCTAACTCAATAGTTTAAAAATCGCAGAGTTAGTTTTTGGCATGATGAGAGTTGTTGTAGTAGTTAGGCCAATATCATTCTCAGCAAACCTGATCACGCATGCACAAACTCAATTGGTCAAAAACAAAAAGAGCTTGAGACATGTGACTTCGTACAGTCTTCAATGTTTTATACGTGCCATGCACAAGTCCCCAAGACTTAATATGCTCATCTCAACTATTGTTGAGTCAACGAAATAGTATGAGTTTTCATTTTGGACCTAGGAACTCATAAGAAGGGGAGGGAGAGAGAGAGAGATGTGTGTTTGTGTGTGTATATTTGGAAAATTAGGGTTTTTCTGATGATCAATTATTGAAATTTATAATTTAGTTAGACTATTTTAGATGAGATTTTTGAACGTTTTAAAACTACCTCTGGCCACCAAGTTCCATAGTCAAATAAAGTATACCAAAAAAGGCTCATGTTAACTTCAAATTAATTTTTAAAAATTAGTTAATACAAAAGAAAAAGGTTTGCAAAGCCCATCATCATGGGAAAAAGGAACAGGGTAGCGAAGCAGATCGACAGATTTACACTGCCTCGAGCCAACTTCTTGTGATCTCATATGTGCGAGCACATGCCTCTTGCTAATTTGTTCATTAGCTAAAGACACACACAGTGATTGGTAAAGGCTTGAAAACATCTAAAATCAAACTACTGGATCATTTAACCTTTTGAAATACTTAGAATCTAAATGCCTAATCGCTATAGTTCTATCCTTGTTGTTATCATTCATTTTTCTGGCCAAGGCATGTGTATCCTTCAACCCCCAAAGGCTCTTGCTTGAGAATAACATTATTAGAAGTGTTGCCAAAGTATAAAATGGTTAATGTGTTTTATACCTATGAGCATAAGTTGGTTGATGACACTCCCCTCCTTGTTCTTCAAATGAAATGCCTTTTAGACACTCTCCATAAAAGATACACCATAAGATGATGATTTGTGATGACCATTTCACGTGCTTGATAATTTTCATGCAATGTACACTAACAAAGTTAAATTAGGTATCATATAATCGTTCAAGTTTTATTCCTTCTGATTTGTGCCTGTACTTATTTATATAAATTATTTAGGGTGTCCATCCTTCAATCAAAGGGGAAGTGTGGGAGTTCTTGCTAGGTTGCTATGATCCTAATAGTTCACTTGAAGAACGGAATGAGCTCAAGCAACGCAGGAGGTATATTTTCCTTTAAATGTTTTTCTATAAAATCTGTGATCTTCTGAATTCAGGCTTTTGTTCATTAGGAATGGAATTGGTGTTGCTTCTAAGACAATTGATGTTGTGGTGCACTTTTCACTTTGTCTTGTTTAACCTGTGAAAAGGGATCGTGTTATCACTTTGGTTGTAGCTAACATATTTGGGAATGAAAACAAATCAAATAAGTGGACTATACTTACCCGTCATCCTTGAATTCCTCGAGACTTCAATTGCCACTTCCTGCAGTGCCTTCTTGCTGACTCCTGCTTTCAAGTATTTTTTATCAGTTTGGCACAAAAGAGAAGAAAGGCTTAGGAGCAGCCAAGGCTATGACTGCTACTCTCAGTTGTGATCCGAGAACAATGCCACTAGCAACATGCCATTCCTTGCTGCTATGTCTCCGTGTCTTTTTTTTTTCTCCATGTCCACATGTTTTGTGACATGTCCGAAGCTGTGCTACATAGACTACCTGCTTCCTATCATTTGTTTTATTTATCACCACTATTACTGCTACTGTGACCATTGCCGTTACAACACTTAGCCAAATCTTCATAGTTTATTATTCTAATCAAAATTGTGAGACCAAAATTGTTACCTCTTGGATGCCATGCTTCCTATTAATCCTTGGCCTTGGTGCCTCATAATATATGAACAATAAGATTAGTTTTGTTTGCTTTATCTCCCAAATAATCTAGACTATAGTAACTCGGGACTGGGTGACTTCTTTGTATTGATTGAAAATAAACAGAATGACATGTTTTGTAAATTTATTACTCAGGGGGCAGTATGATATGTGGAAAGCTGAATGTCAAAGGATGGTCCCAGTCATTGGTTCTGGAAAATTTATTACTACACCCCTCATTGATGACGATGGTCAGATAATAGATCCTTCTTTGGTAACTGTCCAGACTTTAGACAAGAAAGTTTTGCAGTGGTTGCAGTTATTACATCAGATCGGTATGTAAATGCTTCTGCAAATACTTTCTCCATTCTGTTCGGTTTTAGTTTTGTTTCTTGGACTTAATTTACCTGAAAAGCTAGTATCATAAATTTGTGGATTCATGAAAAGTGGGAACCCTTTTTGTACTCTGATTGTCTCATAGATCAGTGAAAGAAGCTTGGGTTGTGCTCTTTTTGTGGGTGTAAGGCCACAATTTTATCAGTACTTTTCACACAATTAGTTAGCAAGTAAATTTTCCATGCTAATAAGACAAATATCCTGAACATATAGTTTATACTTTTAACAAATTTAGAAGTCATTAAAATGGAATAGCGACCTGAAAATTTTGGATACCATTTAAGGCATAATATGTGCCTTGAGCTTGTGATGTCAATGGCATCTGTTCCATGGTGTTCACAGAACAAGGTCATATGCTGTTATTTTTTCTTAAAAATTGTCTGCTCGTGGTTTATTCATAATTAATTTGTTCTAACAAGCAGCCATGGTAGCAATTGATTATTTTTGCACTGTAGGCCTGGATGTTGTTCGAACAGATCGGGCACTTGTCTTTTATGAGAGTGAAGATAATCAAGCAAAACTTTGGGATGTGCTATCAGTTTATGCTTGGTTGGACAATGATATTGGTTATGTACAAGGTGAATTGTTATAAATAGTTCTCAATTTTAAGAGTTGAACTGAAATGGCTTTGAGAAGTTTTAGACGTTCTCTAAGGGTTATTTTCTTTGTAGGAATGAATGATATTTGCTCACCTATAATTATTCTTATTGAGAATGAAGCAGATTGCTACTGGTGCTTTGACCGTGCAATGCGAAGGATGGTAAGACAGACACAATGCTTCAACAAATTTGCCTAAAAGTGATAATTATATGTATTTCTTGGTTGGATAATCGATAATGAGAAACTACAATCTACTGAATACTGCCTTGAGAAAATGTTAGAACACATGCCTAATTGTCCATCGGAGTGATGTTCATTTCATGCTTTGGTTTTTCTACATTTTTGTACATGTATTCAGGGATGCTATTCTCACAACTTATTTGGTACTTTTAGTTAAAGTTGGTGAGTTGAGACTAGAAAAGGATGTAATTTCTCTAACTTCGTTCCTGTTCTATTCATTTCACATACATGATTTCGATACTTCCTGAAATTTTTGTTGCACAAAGTGGTGTATGCTAAGTCCGGGAACACAGACTCACACTACTGTTGGGATTGGAACTGATTCCTTAAGAAAAAGTAGTGGCTTATTCATTATTTTATTAGTGTTTGTACCCAGTCCTTTCTCAAATGTGGAAAATCAATTGACTATACTGCAGTTGAACATATTACTGTAGCTAGTTCAAATAAAGAAGTGTTTCTGATTCACTTGGATAATATTTAGCATATTTATCTCTTGCTGTCAATTTTGTTTTCTTGTGCTTTCAATATGTATTTTTCACTTGCAATTACATTCTTGCTATTGTTTTCATTTTAGAGAGAGAACTTCAGGTGCAGTGCAAGTTCAATGGGGGTCCAATCTCAGTTAGCTACACTCTCACAGATAATAAAAACAGTTGATCCTAAGCTTCATCATCACCTTGGTACGTAAAACTTGTCTGGGAAGCTTCTAATGTGCTGAGTTATAGTTTCATATATCAGATTCTTTTATCTTCATATTTGAACCAGATTCAGCGTCAAATGCATCCAAAACCCTTTCAGTTTAAGATAGTAAACGTTTGTTGAAATATTTTTTTCTTTGACAATGATATTCCGAGATTGCATAAGAACAGAAAATTGTAGAAGTACCTGTCTGATTGTTATTAAAATTCATGGTCAATGGAGTTAAGGGGACCTCTCATGAAGGGAGACATTGCATGATGAAGTATTCTTCTATATATGGATGTGAAAGAACCAAGAATTTTGTTCTTTGATTTCAATTTCACTTTTTATTTTGCAGAGGATTTAGATGGAGGAGAGTATCTCTTTGCATTTCGCATGCTTATGGTTCTTTTCCGAAGAGAATTTTCTTTTGCAGATACTTTATACCTTTGGGAGGTAAGGATGGTTCCAACAACAATATAACTTTTCTCAAGAAATGCACTTTTAAAAGTTGAGAGGTACCATTTTTGTGGTTCCTCAGCATTTCTCGATGAGATAGAGTACTTCACATTAATAGCTCATTGTTGAGACATAATATAGATTGTTTCCAGTTGATGTGGGGCATGGAATACAACCCAAATATCTTCATAAATTATGAGGATCCAGATTCTAAAACAAAAGATCCCTCACCAGCAAACGACAAAGTTTTGAAGCAATATGGAAAATTTGAGAGAAAAAATGTGAAGACTGGCCATACAGAGGAACATAGTGCACTGGCTGTTTTTCTTGTTGCAAGCGTTCTTGAGATCAAGAATAGACGGATTTTGAACGAAGCCAAGGGTGTTGATGACGTTGTCAAGGTTCTTCTCTCTCGACCCTTTATGGATTCATACATAATGTTGTTGCATATCTCACATGAAAATATCTCTTCAGATCTTAGGTGACATCACCTCAAATCTTGATGCTAAAAAGGCATGCACTGAAGCACTGAAAATTCAGAAAAAATACCTGAGCAAGGCAAGTTCCATTCTTTGTCTTCCCTGGCAGTGTTTAGAAAAATCAGCTCTTAAGGCCACGATCATTTTATTGTTTTGCTTCCAACCAAGAGGTGTGAATGTTGGTAGTTTTTCCATGCAGGCCAAGAAGTGATGACAGAGATAAGAATAGATCATCATCATGCAACTATATGATGGTTTCTATGGTTACACGATCTTCTGAGGTTTTACTTGCTCTTCACAGACCATTATTTTCTTTCATTTTTTTCTTCTCTCAGTGGTGGCATGCAAGTTCCCTGCTTTGCCCATTTCTAATCATATGCTTTGAAAATGTTGCAAGGTATAGAGAACAAGAAAACCTCAACTTTAGATACAAAATTCATTTATTTGGTTTATTTGTTGAAATGAAGTTTGAATTTAGGATATGATGTAAATTATTTAAATTCTCTACAGCTAGGTCAATTTTAGTGAGTTGTATATTATAATTTTGTTTTTGTTAAATATTTCTAAAGTGTCATTTGTTAATATATTTTAAAAAATAAAGGGAAGTATATTTATAGTTTTAATGTGTATTAAATATCGAAATGCTAGTTTTTTGAGGACACGAAAATCTATTCATTTGGTGGGATTCTTTGTTGGGAGCCTTTCATGTTTTATTATATGTCAAATCAGATCTGGCAATTATGTAAAGTATATATTTTTTAAAAATAAGTGGAAGTTTATTAATAGTTTTTGATGTGGATGGAATATTGACATAATCTCTTTTTGGATGAGAGTGTTTTCAAAACTTGACTAAGAAATCTTGAATATTATATATATAACTTGGTTGATGTTACTGTCTCCGAAAGCAGCAATAACACAAAGCTAAGCCAAGCTGAAAATCATTCATTGTTTTAAATGGGAAAAAACCTTCTTTATTGTAAATCTTTTCCCATTATACAAACCTCCTTTCAAAATGATCTCTAGGATTGAGATGTTCTGCAGTTATGCATTCAAAGCTCTAACCCTTGAAAATATTTGTTTTAAACATGAATTTTGAAAATTAATGATGGTTAAATTGAAACCTAAAAAACCTCATGCGGTTCAATTATGCAGGCTAAATTATAGAATCTTTTATAATTGTATAGTTATAGGGATGACAAATGATCATATTGTTGAAAAAAAAAAATCTTCTATCATTCTGGGATGGTTATCTGTGAAAAAATATTGTTTAAAAGAATTTGGTTATCTGTGAAAAAATATATGCAGATGAACCTTTTATACCCTATCCACGGATATTGAAAAATATTTTTTATTTTCATTATTTTAATTTTAAATAAAATATGTAAAGAAACTCTTTGTAATATTAACTCAAATATTTACTTAAAAGTTTTGTATTGGAAACTTTTGTATTTATGTTTTGGTTTGAGCAAAAACCAAATGATTTTCTTAAAAGAAATGTCCAGAATTTACCTTGGACTTAGTTAGGTCCTTACTTTGTGGTTAGGATCTAACATAAAATTATGTTACTCGCATTCACGTTACCTAGCTTTAAAAAGTCAAATATTTAACGTAAAATTGCTATTATATGATTGTGAAAGTATAGTGTGAGATATTTGTGTTTTCCAACATCTTATTTCTTTTGGGAACTTGGAAATGTCAAATGATGGACCACAAAAGTTGTGGAATTTGTTATGTTGGAATGGGGTTTATTCATTTACTTGCAAATCCAACCATTTATTTTTTATTATAAGCAAATAATCTAACAAAGTATATTCAAATTTGAAGTGGCAAAACTTTGAGGTCTGTATACATTTTGGTGTGAGGACATTTACAGAGAGAAGTGAGAGAGTATTAACCTCAACTCTCATTGGTGCAGGTTCACAAGAATCACAATATTTTCAGATATTTTAAATGAGCTTTTGGATTAAAATGTATCTATAATCCCAGTAATAAGTCATGTCATTATGACTATTATTTGATGGCTAATTATGAAGATTTTTCTAGTGTAGATATATATACACATGTATATTGGTTACTGAAAACCATTTATGGTTGAAATACTAAAAGGATGTGGATGAATCGATGCATTTGTAGCGGTTGGGAAATTGTAAGTTGATCTGGTATAAGTAAGATGAAGATTTTCGAAGGTAATTATTAAAACATGTTCTTAAAAAAAAAATCATACATAAACAATTTATTGATTAGTTGGTGTGTTATGTAGACAATCTAAACTTGGAAAAACTATATGAACTGCACAAAGTTGATAATATATCAATAATGAGAGGTTAGAAATATATAATCCAAATTAAGGTGGAAAGTATTAAAAAGAAAATAAGAGAGATTAAGTTTAGCAATGAATTTACCGGTTTGATGCTATCTTGTTACACACAATGTCTAAGGTCACAAAGTCATCACGTATCAAGTCTTTGGCAGCAATGGCGGTGGCGGATCATTAGGCGGCATGACCCCAATTTTTTTTTAAAATATTTATATAATTTTTTAATATATTTTTTTAAAAATTAAATATTTTTAATATATTTTACATATTTTGATATTCTAAAAAAAATTATACATTTATATTTATATATAAAGAATTTTTTTTTTGTTGTCCATATTTATTTTTCTGTTTTATCTTTTAAATGTTTTTTTAAATAAAAAAAATTATTTTATTAATATCATATGTTAAGTGACCATTTTCTTAATTTAACCATTTTTTATTTGATTATTTTTTAAAAAATTAATTATTATAAATGAAAATTAATTATTATAAAACTATAAAAAAAATATTTATATTTAATTTTATAATTATAATAATAACAATGATTATCATTTTATTTTTTTTATTATCATAAAACAAATTAAATACAATGTTTTATTAGTTTATATAAAAAATTGGAATTACTCTTTCAATTCTTATTTTTGATTAAAAATATTAAGTTAGTCTTCTAATGTTTTTTAGTCTCGATTTTGAAAAAATGATACAATTTGATCATTTTTCATTAAATTTCTTGAATCAAATCTAGGTTTTTTCATAAAAATTGAAGTTGTGAATAAGGATGATTTGTTTTGTTAGTGTAATTGACATAATCCTAGTGTCAATTTTGATGAAAAATTCTTGCTCACTTCAATAAATTTAACGAAAAGGACTAAATTGTATCAATTTTTAAAAATCGGGACCAAATTGAGACTAAAAAAACTAGAGAACCAACTTGACATTTTTGGACGAAAAAATGGATTAAAAGAGTAATTCAACCAAAATTTTGGCACTCCCAAAATATTGGTTGAAGATCTGCCACCGTTTCGCACATATTGAATCATCATGCATTGAGAAGATGTTTCTTCAGCTTTCACATGGACGAAACATCATGCACCAAGAAGGTGTGGCTTCGGTAGCCTTTTCGACAAGATTCACACAAAGTAAATCAACATACATCAAAAGAGTGTTTGCCTTTTCACCAAGATTTTCACAGAGTTAATCATCATGCATTGAGAAGGTGTGGCTTTAACAACTACATTACAAACATGTCGTATCAGTCCAGCATGGGCGTTTTCCAACCTGGTTGCAAAGGCGTCTCCATTGTCCCTTCAACAAACAGATGGCAGCTAGATGAAGGCCAATATATGTATTTGGATGTGATGGATCGGGAATATGCCTTCTTGATGACTTGGGCCAAACCATAGGCCTAATCCCTAGAAGCATGCTAAGAAGGATATAAGAAGAGATAAACCTTCAAGAGCCTAATGGGCTTCAAATGTTATTTTCATGCACCAGTGCAGGAAGGGCCTTTGGCAGCGGTTGTTTATCATATTCTGCACCGGTTCGGGAACCGAAGCATATTGGGGCGAGGCCAAAAGAGCACAGCTTTTGGCCTCGGTTAAGGACCGAAGCCATAGAGTGCCCTTCTGCCTCGGTTCAGACGAACCCGAGGCCATAGAGCCCACCTTTTGGCCTCGGTTTTCTGTGCCACCCGAGGCCATATGAGCTTTTTTTTTTTTTTTTAATTTCGTTCCCTTTTTTG
>Ga0214544_1004699_pt1 | contig 27219 bp, 18 predicted proteins | sample CNSS3metaG_FD_160074 | JGI IMG/M metagenome (GOLD analysis project Ga0214544, IMG submission 160074) | Root nodule microbial communities from cowpea collected in UCLA plant growth center, Los Angeles, California, USA - CNSS3 | ecosystem: Host-associated > Plants > Roots > Nodule | place: USA...
TTACCAGGTATTGTATATTGTAATTTCTTAAAATGAATAGAAATATAATTTCTGATTCCATAAACTTTTTCATGCAGGTCTTCAAATTGAAGATGCTGAATTACATAAAATTTGTCTGTTTCAAATACAAGAAATGCTAATGTCAAATGGTAGATGTATGAAAGATTATCCTTCATTACCGTAACTTGATATTTCAGATCTAAATACATTCCAGAATAGATTTATTTTTGATGAGCTGCAATATAATAAAGAGGACATGGCCAAAGAACATGACATTTACTTTCAAGCACTCAATGATGAACAAGTACAAGTGTACGAGGATATCATGACAACAATTCTTTCAAAAAAGGGAGGATTCTTCTTTTTATATAGCTATGGTGGTACAGGGAAAACATTTATGTGGAAGACATTGTTAGCTGTTCTAAGAAACAAGGGCATGATTATTTTGAACGTAACATCAAGTGAAATTACTTCTTTACTACTTCCTTGTGAAAAAACAACACACTCAAACTTCTGTATCCCACAATTAGTTAATGATAATTCAACTTGCAACATACCTTAAGGTAGTCTACGTGCTAAATTTTTGATGCCAACCGATCTTATATGAAAATTTTGGTGGTTCGGTTGCGGAAGTTGAAGGTGAAGAAACCCTGGTTGTCTATCTTTTTAAAAAGGGAACATTGCAAAACTGTATATCTAGAAATATAATATATTTATAATTATTAATAATATATATATATATATATATATATAATATATAATCCTGAAATATAATTATATTACGCACGTCTACAATGTGTAGAAAATATTGAAGAAATGGTGGAACGATGATACACATGTCACCAATTTTATAAAACTGATTCAAATTTTCGTTGAATCTTAAAATTACACTATTTAAAATTTTAATAATTTAATTTAAAAAAATTTCGTCATCTCACTTATTCTTTATAATCTTAATAATTTAATATTTTATTTTATTTACAAAAATTTCATCATCTCACTTATTCTGAGATGGATTATAATTACAACGTCATAGATCAATTTATAGATAAGTTGTTTTATAAAGGGCAAAACAAATTTTATTATATAAAAGCTAATTTTAGTTTATAAAAAAAATATTTATTTATTTACTTTGTTTTATTATTCTAAGCATATTCCGGAAGAAATTTATTCAAATAGTATAACTTTGGCCAAATATATATATTTTTTCTTATTTATTTTGTACTTAATATTTATTCAATAAATTGACGGCAGGCTTTATTAATTATTTTGTACTAAGAAAATCAAATTGAAATTCAGTCCTTTCTGTTGAAGAATTGGTGATTGAAGGAGTAGGACAAGGCAAAAGTCAGAATTGGTCGGTCATACATAATTTGAGACGAAGAGGATTGGAGAATAGCATGGCGTTGCAAGCAGGCGTGAACACCTCCAAGGTTCTCATTCTGGTCGGAGCCGGTAAGTAAGCGAACGATTGGGTTTATTATTACCAACTCCTTTATCGATTAACTTGTTTTGCTTTTGCTTCTTCGTTAGGTTTGAGTGGTTCTGTTTTGCTGAGGAGTGGCCAGTTATCTGGTCTCATCGCACAGCTTCAGGAGTTACTCAAGGGCGTCGACGATGCTGAGATTTCACCCGGCAGATACGACGCTGCGCTTATTGCTGCACAGGTGCGTATTTATCATGTCATCATGATACGCGCAATTCTTTTCTGTTTCTTTGCCACACACCGTATTGAATTGTTTATTTAACCGTGTATTTTAAGCTCAGATTCGAGAGCTAGCACATGAGATTAGGGAGTTGACGTTGTCTCGCCCTGTGACTATCTTCAATGCGAATTCTTCTTCTTCTGGTACTTACGCTGAATTCTGTTGCAATTTTGGGTATTTTTGTTTCTTCAGTTGTGGAATTAAACATCAGAGGATAAACTAATTTACTTTTTAGACCTCGATTAATCTATGATAGAATGCTACTGAGTAATGTTATATGTGAACATGTTTCCTGATTATGATGCTAAGTTGACCAACCAATGCTCATTTTCTTTGTAGGCTTGCTTCTCACATTACATTGTATAGGAATTATTAATGATAATTGTCTTATGCTTAATGAAGTTACTAGTATACATAGGCCTTAATTGGATACAAGTCAAGTGTTTAGTAGAAAATGAAAATAAGATTGTAAACTGAATTCATCTTCTCCTATAAGTAAATAATAGTGTATGCTTAAGGTAAATAAGCTTTTGGACTTTAAATTAGCTTTTAAACTTATGGGAGAAGCTTAATTTTTTTTCCTTCTTATTTTTACAAGTGCTTATTGAAGAGTTTATCTACCTTAACCTTTTAAAATCTATTTCTTTTAACCATGCGTCAAGGAAACTCTAACTTTAAGTTATAAACTGTATGCTTTTGGGGTTCTCCAAGATGGCTTCAGTCAACCAAATTCAAATTTACCAGTTAAGTGTGTCTACTTATTTCTTAAAGAATTCTTAATCATCCCTTATGCAATCCTTATTAATTCAAATTTCCTTGTTTGATAATAGTTGATGTTAACATCTTTACACCATATTTATCATTCCTTGATAGTGGCACATGGTGGCTGACCGAAATAATGCTACAACAGTATAACACTTAGTGAGATGACTTCTATTTGTTTTTTTTCATACTATATACATATAAACACTCAACAAAAATGCTAAAAGATCTTTACATGTTCCTAATTATGAATAAAATGTTATACAAGTAAATAGTAACTTATTGAGAAGGATACCATGACTAACCATAGAGATAGAGAGAAATGGAGTGAATGAGTTTGGGTCTTTGGCGAGATAGATAACCAAAGAAGGACCTCAGTGACTTGGACATGAGATAGATATTCATTTCATTTGTTACATATTGATGTGGTTTTGGACATTCTCAATCTTCTGGCCTTGTGCAGGCAATTTGTGTAATCATGGAAAATTTGTTTCTGGTGTAAAGATATTTTATTATCAAGTGTAATATTTTTCTTTTTTCCTTTCTTTATAAATACAAGTTCTTCTTCACTATATATGTCGTTGTTAATGTTTGAACATAGGGGGTATTGGCTCTTACATACTACCTGCTGCTGCAATAGGAGCTATGGGATATTGTTATATGTGGTGGAGGGTAAGCAATAATCCAATCACATTACCATAACAGGTACATTTATTTAGGAATCAACATATAATGTGATGAGGTTGACTAAACCCATATATTTCTTGCCACTTGTAGGGATGGTCATTTTCTGATGTAATGTTTGTGACAAAGAGGAATATGGTTAATGCTGTAGCAATTGTGTCAAAGCAATTAGAAAATGTACACGAAACATTGGCAGTAAGTAATTTATGTTAGCATTCCTATTTTCCTAAATGAACATTTTTCATCTTTGGGTGTTGCTGATGAATTTTGGTTTTAATTTGTGCAGTCAACAAAAAGGCATCTAACAAAGAGGTTGGAAGGTCTTGACTTGAAGTTGGAAGAGCATAATGAGTTGGGTCAACTTATATCAAATGATGTAAGGGAAATGGATTTTCCTTTTTTCTAGATAATTAAAGGTGTTAAGGTAATTCATTAAAGCAATGTTTAATCAAAAGAAATTCCTAGCTCAATAAAATATGATCAAAAGACCACTCTTGATTTGTGATCTTGGGTGCATCAATCATTAAGATTGCTTCAGTTAAAGAAAATCATGAATAGTTATGACTGATTCAATATGTTTGTTTAGTGCACAATTTTGTTTTGATCAGCAATAAAAATATATAAAATAGAGAAGCACTTGGGATGCATATCAAAAAGCAAAGGTCAAAACCGCGGGAAACTAAAAGAGAATGCAACATCTCTAACCTACCATGAAGAGGATATAACAATTTATCATAACTGTTCTACGAGCAAATCAAATCAGATTTTTGATGACAATAGAGACATGTATGTTGAGGATACCATAAGCTCAAGGAAAACATAGGCCATACAACTTACATCTAAAGTCAAATTGTCCATCTTGATATGCTATTATGGGAGGTAACATTTTTAGTGAAGGTGAAGATAATGTCATGAGATTTAGTTAATTGAATGACAAACAAACATAAAGAACAAAGTCAATGGTTAGAGATGGAAGAGGTCCAACTCCATTGTTTTGGTGAAAGAGAAAGGTGAGAGTTGGCATTTTTTGTGTAGATTATAAAACCTTAAACAAGATAATAGTACCTAATAAGTTTACTATTCCGGTTATAGATGGGCTGCTTGATAAGGTGCAGAGATGTGTTGAGATATTTTCCAAATTATATTTAAAATTGGGTTACTACTAGATCAAAATGCAGGTGAGAAGACATTCAGAATACGACATTTAGGACTGATGAGTGGATTAACAAATGCCCCCCTTGACCTTACAGGCACTTGTGAACGAAGTTCTCAAACCATTTCTGTAGAAGTTCGTGATGGCTTTCTTCAATGATAAACTAATCTTCAATATTGACATTCACTCACATATGCAGTACTTAGAACATGTTTTGGAGGTGGTGGATCAAAATCAGTTGAAGTTAAACAAGAAGAAATGTATGTTTGGTCCACACGTTCTAGAATATCAGAAGAAGGGTTCACAAATGATCTTAAGAAGGTAGACACAATGTCTTCATGGTTAGCACCAAGGGATGTTAAGAGTTCATGTGGTTTCCTTGGACTAAAGGGTTATTGCCGCAAATTTGTAAAGCATATGGCAAGATTGCTAAGCTAGTGACTTAGCTATGAAACAAAGATGACATTATTTGGTCAAGGTTACCTATATTTGCCATATCAAAATTTTCCAAACCATTTATGATAGAGATGAATGCATCTAGTTGTTATGCATAAGAAAGGAAGACCTTTAACATTTTGGAGTCAAGGGTTGTTAGAAAGAGCTTGAATGGCGATTGATGCATAAATTCACCACTACCTGTTAGGGTGATACCTTGTGATACTCACAAATAAAAAAGCTTCAAGTTACCAAAGTCGTAAGGGAAGCATACTATTTTGGTTATTGTGGACAAATAGAAAATTTTGCTCATTTCATTGAATTAAGACATTCATTTACAACAAGTGATGTGGCCGTTGTGTTCCATATGGGCATGGTTTTCCTTCATCAATTGTGAATGACGAGACTTTAGTTTTTTGAGCAAGTTTGGGATAGAGTTGATGACTAAAGTGGGTACCAAATTAAAATTTAGTACACCATACCATCGACAAACAAAGGTCATTAATTATTGTTTAGAAACTTGTTTGCATTGTCTTATAGGAACTTAGCTGAGTACGTGGTCTTATTTTCTAAGCTGTGCTAAATTTTGGTTCAATAAGAACTATAGTGCTGCTTCTAAAATGACCCGTTTTAAAGCACTGTATGGCAGGGACCCTACATTATTGTTCAAAGGAACCACAATTCCTTCTATAGTGGAAAAGATTAATCGACTTACTCAACAATGAGATAAGTTGTTAGCAAATTCAAAAGCTAATTTACTGACGTCTCAAGATTATATGAGAATGCAGGTCAATAACACAAACAAGATCTAGAATTTCAAGTAGGTGATTGAGTTTTGTCAAAATCTAACCTTATAAATTGAAGACTGTGGTCAAAGTTGAATGAGAAATTGAGTCCATGTATATATAGGCCAAATTGGGTGTTACATTGATTGGATTAGTGGCACATAAATTGAACTTACTTAGAAATAGTAAGGTTCATCCAATATTCCACATATCATTGCTTAGGAGGGTGAGAACAACAAAATAGTGTAATGTGGTCTTAAGTTTAATAGAAATAGTTTCTTATTATATCTCTTTATATACATACATTTGTTGGATATTTTCGGAAATAAGAATAACCTATTCTAGTAAACAAATCTCTGAGATTGCAGGATTGTTATGCTAGTAATAAAAACAAGATACAACAAATATACAAAATTAAAATACAGTAGGAATAATATCTAAATCTTCCTCAAATATATTTTGACACCCCCTTATGCTGGTGAATAAGTCTTCTCCATTCCTAGCTTGGATATAATTCTTTCAAAGTTATTGCGGTTCAGTCCCTTGGTGAGTATGTTTGTAAGTTGATCTTGAGTGGACACATGGAGTTCAAGTCATGTCACTATCAAGTTTTTCTTTGATAAATGTCTGTCCACTTCCAATATGTTTAGTTCTATCATGCTGTATTGGGTTGTGAACTATACTAATTGCAAATTTATTGTCATAATATAACCTCATAGCATGGTAGTAAGTATCGTACGATACACGATTCGTATCACCTGGTATGATACGATTCACAACCCCCACGATACGAATAGTAGGAAAACTCATTTATGTTCTCTAATTGTAGTTGTATTATTTGGATTGTTCATATTGCAGTTGTATTGTTCATATTGCACTCCGAATCGTGATTCAAACTAGAAACACACTCATGATGTCCCTAACTCTATCTCAAACGTGAACAATCCCAATTTCTCTATCTTCATGCTCATTGGGACCAACTTACTAGGTTTCCACCAAAGAAGGTGCAATGTCTAGTAGTTCACGACTATTATCACTTCGCAAAATTTTAATAGGAACACCAAATTGAGTTTGAATTTCATTAAAAAAAGATTGAAAGATATGAAATAATTCAGAACAACTCTTCATTAAAAGTAACCAAGTACACCGTGAATAATCATCAATAAAAGTAACAAAGTATTGAAAACCTAGACTAGATGCAACACGACTAAGTCCCCAAATATCAGAGTGAACTAAGGCAAAAGGGAATGAAACGCTGTGTGCGACACAACGAGGAAAAGAACTACGACTATGCTTGCCTAACTAATACAACTCACACACCAACTTGGACAACTTGGAGAAGCCAGGAACAAGCTGCTACAACTTGGCAAGACTATGATGGCCTAATTGAGCATGAAGAAGAAGAGGTGGAGACTCCATAAGTGCACCAACATGAGAAGAAGGGCGGAGATGATAAAGACCATGACACTCACATCCGGTGCCAATCACCTGTCTCGAATTCCGGTCCTGTAAACAAACAAAAGATTAGGTAAAGGAAATAACACAATCAAGAGATCGAGTTAGACGACTAATAGATAATAAGTTAAAAGGAGACCCAGGGACATAAAGAACATTATCAATGGATAAAAAAGGAAAAAGATCGATAGTCCCAACACCATAAGCTAAAACACGAGACCCATTAGCCATTGTAACAGAGGGTAAATTATCCAGAGAGGACAAAGAAGAAAACAAAGATTTGTTACCAGTAATGTGAGGTGACACCTGAGTCGAACATCCAAGGACCAACAGATGAAGATTGAGTCAGACTAACAAAAGATGTACCTGTGTGGGCAACATAAGCCGTGGAACTAGAAAGCTTACGATCCTCACTCCATTTGAGAAATTCATTGAAGAAAGCAAATTTGTCGGTGGCAGAAACAAATGAATGAGGATCCGCAGGAGATGGTTGTGACGGTGGATCAGTGTGAAGAACAACAGCAGATCGAGGAGGACGACCATGTAAGGCATAATAGCGATCAATTTTTGGCCGAACTTGCCAAATGATCACACTTGTGACGCCCTTTTTCCGGCTTGTGTGAGCGGTGTCGATCATCACGTTGAGATACCAAAGTAGAGGAATCATTGGCATGGACAGGTGGATCAATGGAAGGTTGACAAGGCATATGCAAAATGGTGAAACAAGTAGAGGTAAAACTGGGTATAATAGTATAACCCAAAATCTGATCACGAACATGAGAATATTTTTTAGCAAGTCCGTAACATCACAACCATGAAGAACCCTGATTGTTGCTTGATTTCTTTCGTTGGAGTAGAGGCAGGAGGTAATACTTCATTAAATTCATGAAAAAGATCTGTCACCTTAACACATAATCTGCTAGGATCCTGAGTACGAGAAGCAACAACATTAAGCAGGTCATGACAGACACCATATAGACGTTGAGTGTCATTGGTGTACAGTAATTTGGTTTGTTCCTAGACTTCACAAAATGTGCCGTAGGCACAAAACAGAGGTTTCAAAGAAGCGTGAATCATATTCTTGAGAACCGTGCATAAGTGAGCATCAATTCTCTTCCAACGAGGAAGCTCAATGGGATCAACATCAGTCACATTGAGGGTAAGATGATCAAGATAGCCCTGACTCTCAAGCCAAAGTTTAACTTCGGACGCCCATGCCGAATAATTCTTGCCATCTAACTTATCAATGGGCAACTGCACATTGACATTTGGATGAAAAACAGACGAATCAGACATGGAGGCAACAAAAGTGGATGAAGTAGCAACGGAAGACGCCATGGAGGAGAGAGAGAAATCCTAAAAATTGAAAGTGCGCCAATAGAAACACAAAGCCCATATCTGGAAAGTTGAGGACGAGGCGAGTGCAGCGGTGGTGATCGGCGTCGGAAACGACAGTGCACCCACCGCCACTCATGGCGGAAGCAGACGACAACTGAGATGGTTAGACGGTGCGTGGGACCTCCGATGACCACGAAACCAACAACGTTGGGGTCGCTTGGCCGAGACGAGCAAAACCGTGTGGTCGTCGGTTGAAACTAGATCTCCGACAACGGTGACGGCAGCGGACGGCGGCAAAAGGAGGCGAAAGGCAGCGGTGGCAGTGGATTAGTGACAAAGGCAAAAAAGAATTCCTTAAGCTCTAGATACCATATTAAATATAGTGAAGCTAGGTTTGAGATTAATCTCCCTGGTGTAGAAAATACACACAGGGGCTATATTTATAATAAAGAAAATATGGGTTAAGCCAAAAATACATATGTAAAATAATAACAATAGAAACAGAAAATAAGATATTAATGATATCTTAACAACTATTAATAAAAGCAAGATACAAAAATATACAGAATTAAAATATATTAGGAATAATATCTAAGTTCATAAAATATATTCCGACATGTGGAGAGTCCGGTTCTGTCAAAGTAACCAGTGGATGAGTACTATTTTCATTCTAATAAAGTCTATTCTTTCCTCTTGGCCTTTCCTCTCTGGTACCACTGTAACAGCGACACGCTGCAAGCATGTTTATGCCATAAAAGTTTACCCTAACAGTAAAGTTGATTGTCTTAAAGCTAGGCTAGTGGAAAAATGATACACCCATTATATAGCCTTGATTATAGTTATAGTTTTTTCTCTTGTTGCCAAAATTACTTTTTGCCTCTTTCTTACCATGGCTGTTATTCACTATTGGCCTTTCTTCAAAGTTAATCGGATGAGATTTATAGGTTTGTATTTTTAATAAGGAGTTACCTTAATGAAAAGAAAGATTTATTTGGTCCTTCAAATGTTGTATTTGCTGTTAGTTTTGCAGTTGGTTAAGCTCCTTTGGTAAAATTCTTTTTAATGTGTTAAGAAGTATTCCATTTTTATTTTTTATTTTTTTGGCACGCAGGTGAATGAAGTGAAGTCAAACCTTTCTCAGATTGGATTTGATATTGAAGTTATACACAACATGATTTCTGGGCTGGTAAATCGGACTCTCTTTTCTCCTTTTTTTAAGCATCCAATCGACTGAAATTGTGCTCTTGTTGATGTTCTAACTTGACTTAATCAATCAACTTGATAGGAAGGGAAACTCGAGCTTGTTGAAGGCAAGCAGGTTATAAATTTATTATTGCAGGCATAGGTTACGTTCTAGCAAGTTTTCTTATAAATATTTATATATTTCCCTTGTTATCGTGCAGGAAATGACCAATTCAGGTCTCTGGTATTTATGCCAATTTGCTGATGGATTTAGCGACAGACCAAATGGTTACAAGGTTATATTTTTTCATCTTCATTTGTATTTTATCCCATTTATTGCCTTATCCAGTGTATAAAATTGTGTGGAAAGCAGAAAGGTTTTTATGATATAAGACTTCTAGTTTCTGATTAAAACACAATTCTTCTGTCAGTGATTAAGATTTCTGTATGAAGGAATTTTTTTGTGGTTTCTTGTGCAAATTCTTCTGTCAGTGACTAAAACACAATTCTTCTGTCAGTGATTAAGATTTTTGTGGTTTCTGATTAAAACACAATTCTTCTGTCAGTGATTAAGATATCTGATCCTTGATTTGTGACTGATTTTATAGGATATTGCAGAACCGACAACTAGTACAGTGACGACACTTGAGAAAAAATCACTCCAGGTTAATCAGCTATGGCATTTTTAGGATCAAGTTTTTCAAGTTCTAGTCAAACATGCTTACTTATTTTTAGTATATGTTTCAGGGTTTACAATTCATTGCTACAACTAGTGACACAGCTGAGAATTCGTCCATAATAACAAAGAAAGTTGGTCTCATTTCTTCAAATGACAAGGAACCTGCTTCGAAACAAAGAATACACAGGTCTTTTCCTTTGGGCATTGCTGTGAGCAAGGGCCTTACTGGGTTGGCGAGCGATTAGTATTTATTCTGATGAACCTGCTCGATCCCAATAGATTCAGTACTTCTCACATGGAGAGCAGATGGTGATTGCAATATATCTTAAAATGTATGAAACATTAAAGGAAGAAAAGAAAGGAGAATTTCATTGATATATTATGATAAGGAAAAAAAATCTGAATACAATGACTAGATCATTCTTTATTTAAACAAAAGAAGGGTATAAAAAATAAAAAACCATATTCTAGGTGACGCTCCTGTGTCTTCTTTGCAGTCCATTGCCTGCTGTGGTTGTTAGGTCAAGGTGGCGCAGCGGAAAAGATTGTGCAGGGATGATATAATTGTTTTGCACTTGCTGAGTTGGCATATTTAGTGCTTCACGGGAAGACCCAATATCACCTTTGTGAAATGTACTTGTTGTTTCATTGATTTGATAATTTGACATTCCCCACAAACTGGAGCATGGGAAATATCAATCATGCCCAGCTTGGAAATGAATGGTGTGAAGATTGTAAGAGGTAATGCTTTTGTAAAGAAAATCAGCTAGTTGTTCTTTGGATAAAATTGATAGTAAACGCAAGACTCCTCTTCAAGTTTTGTTCAAACAAAGTGACAATCAATCTTCAATTTTCAAGTGCTTTGTTCTCTCATAAAAAATAGGGTTGACAACTGTGTAGGGCACTTTGATTATCACAATAGAGGATATGGATGCTCTAGAAAAAGTGATTTGTAGGTCATGTAAAAGAAATAGCAACCATTGTAACTCACAAGCAACAACAAAGAGTGTCCTATAGTATGCTTCAGAGGAACATCTTGACACAGTTTTTGCTTCTCTGCTTTCCAAGAAATTAATGATGAACCCAAAAAGAAGCAATATCCTGAAATGAGCTTTTTAGAATCAGGACAACCAGCCCTGTCTCCATCAGAGAATCTTAACAGTTAAATTTCAGATTTTCTTGTAAAGAATAATCCTCTACCTAGACTGATTTTAAGATATCTGACTATTCTGCAAACAGCTCTATAGTGTGTCAGTGTTGGGCTTATTTAGAAATTGGCTAAGTTACTGAGTGGCTAACGTGATGTTTGGTCTAGTGGTGTATAAGTAAAGTAGCTTTTCAATTAATCTTTTGTATGCTGTTACATCTTGAATGTTACATCTTCAAATGGCTTTCCTGCATCTTAATAACTTAATTGAATGATCAAAAAGAGTTTTGGCAGGCTTTGATCCAAGTAGACCAGATTCACATAGAAGATCCAAACAATATATCCTTTGACAAATTGATGTTTCCAATTTGGAATGTGCCACCTCTAATCCAAAGAAGTATTTCAATGGGCCAAAGTCCTTGATTTGAAGTTAGAGTCAATAATAGCCTTTATTTTGGTGAATTCATCAAGATAATTTCTTGCAAGATTCTTTATAACAAAAGAATGGTATACAAAACAAAAAACCCTATTCTAGGTGATGCTCCTCTGTCTTCTCTGCATCCCATAGCCTATTGTGGTTGTTCGATCAAGGTGGTGCAGCGGAAAAATTCTGCAAGATGATATAATTGTTTTACACTTGCTGAGTTGGCATATTTAGTGCTTCATGTGAAAAACTAATATTACCCTTGTAAAATGTATTTGCTGTTTCATTATTTTGATAATTTAGCAATGTATTTTTTACGTCGGTCAAAGTTTGCCTGGCACACCCCGTCTCAAGTGTCTTAAAAATGGTTCTGCAATATTCCTTCAGATATTTATTAAAATGGGTTATGCTAATGATGCCTGGTTAATGTCATGCTAATGCCAAAATTAATTCTGTTGAGACAGGAATAAATATCACATATTTAATGTAGATTGATTTGAAATGTTTGAATATCAAAGTTACAGAAATTAAATATTCTCTAATTGTAATTAATACAATATTTCGGTGTAAACCAGTAGTTGCACGTTGTCACTTAGGCATAATGTTTGGGCATCATTCGTCTCCATCTTTCCCTTTCAACAATTTCATTTATCGAGTCATATTTTGAAACATGTTTTGCTACCAAATGACAAGATATGGAAGAGTGGATTGACTATATTTTTAAAATAGTCTGGAATTTATTTTTCGCAAAATCTTGTAACATTTTGTTTGATAATTTTGTATAAGAATGTGATATGATTCTATCTAGAAAATAGTATGATTGTTTCTGAATTTGAATCCTCAAGAGGCACGACACGAATAAATTAGAGAAAAACGCAGAATAAGACAAAGATGGAGGACGGCACAATCTAGCAGATTGATAAGTCAAGTGAAGATTCGTCACAAAGATGTTAATATTTGATAAGAATCAGAGGCCTAAGCCAAGAACAAAAAGAACCCTTTCTTTAATGAAATCAAATTCAATATATGACTAAAAGTGTCTACATCAATTTTTAGTACCTTTATTTATAGGCACATAAGTTTAAGCAAACCTGCAAACCTTACAAGAAGGTCCAAGCCCAAAACATAAAAGCATAAACTAATTATAAAAGAAAGATCAAACCCCAAAAACATAAAACATAACTAATTTCTAAAAGAAAATCCAAAAGTTCATTTTCAAGTTCTTCTTGTGTGGAGACAATCCTTTATCATTCCCTCCTTCTTGAAGAGAATTTGTTCTCAAATTCGTACCGCTTGAAGTTTAGGAAATAGACTTCTATCGTATCCTCCTTCTTAAAGACAATTTGTCCTTAAATTTGTCTCACTTGAAGATTCTTTATCATTCTCCCCTGTTTGGAGAGAATTTGACCCGAATTCTGAAAGGTCCTCCCGGGTCAAATACGCACCTTATAATGATATATTTGATGGCCCTGTAGGTATTGCACATTGACCCCAGTCTATCTTTCATAGGTACCAGAATGACTAGAATAGCACAGGGACTCAAACTTTCCTGAACCGATCCTTTGTCCATAAGTTGCGCCACATGCTTCTGTATCTCTTTAGTTTCTTCTGTGTTACTCCTATAGGTTAACCTATTAGGAAGGGATGCACCCTGAATGAGATCTATATTATACTCAGTACCCCTTTTAGGAGGTAAACCATGAGGGATGTCTTTAGGAAAGACATCATCATACTTTTTGAGATGTTGCTCCATACCTAAAGACAAATAAGCTTGCATAGAAGAGAGACAAATATTGTTAGGCATAAGCAAATATAAGGGTTGTTTCTTAATCAACACTCTGTGTATTTCTTTTTCTCTCAATAAAAGGCTTTTATCACTCCTTATTTTTTACCTTCCTTTTTCTTGCCTTTTTCTGTAATTTTCTTTCTTCCTTCTTTTCTCTCTTGCTCTCTTCTCACTCTCATCTTAATTTGATCCTCACAAACTTCTCTAGGAGATAAAGGTGTTAGGGACACCTTTTGCCCCTTAAACAGGAAAGAATACTTATTTGTTAGACCATCATGGGTTACTTTTCTATCATATTGCCAAGGCCTCCCCAACAACAAGTGACTCGCCTCCATAGGTATCATATCACATACTACCTCATCGACATATTTACCGATAGAGAAAGCAATGTTCACTTGCTTATCTACCACCAATTCTCCATCCTCACTCAAGCATTGCAAAATATAAGGACTAGGGTGCATAGATGTCACCAAACCAAGCTTTTCTACTAGCCGTTTACTAGCTACATTTGTACAAATTCCTCCATCAATGATGAGTGAACACACCTTTCCTCTAACCATACATCTAGAATGGAAAATATTTCTTCTTTGGGTCTCATATTCCTCCTTATTCATACTACCCAACAACCGTCTAACCATCAAGAGGTCTCCCTCCACAGGGGGGACTTCACACTCCTTTTCCTCCTCATCACTACTAGATGATTCAGATGATTCACCCACATAATGCTCACTAATGTACTCACCATTCGCCAACAACATCATAGTTCTTCTATTGGGACATTCAGCTGCGTATGTCTTCTACCCAAACATTTAAAACATTTTATTGCACTAGAACGTGAAGAATCATCATTACTAGCTTGAGAAGTTACTTTACTATTTGAGGACTCCTTCTCCTTAGATTTAGGAATGGTAGAAGTAGCTTCCTCCTTCTTATATTTCTCCGTATCTCTCCATGAGGTGGATGACTTCCTATAGGCGCTTCTTCTCTTGAGTTGTTGTTCCACTCTGGTGGCTTGATGAATAAGATCCTCCAAGGTCTCATAATGGTGCGTTTCCACCACATCTTGAATCTCCCTATTTAATCCATTCAAGAATCTAACCATTGTAGCCATATGTGTTTCTTCCACTTCAACTTTCATCAAGGTGACCTCCATCTCTTGAACATACTCTTCAACACTTTATTTTCCTGTGTAAGTCTTTGTAATTTGTTGAAGATCTCTTTTTTATAATAAAGAGGCACAAATCTTTCCTTCATAGCTACCTTTAATTGCTCCCATGTAGAAATTGGCAACCGCCTTCTTCTAGCTATGTCCACGTGATTTGATTCCACCAATTCATAGCATAGCCTTCAAACTCCAAGAAAGCTATAAGCACCTTATCATCATCCTCATAATCGTAAGAGTTGAAGATTTGGTCAAGCTTCATTTCCCATGCCAGGTAAGCTTCCGGGTCATTAGCTCCATTAAATTTAGGAATTATAATCTTCTTCCACATTTTATCTCTTCGAGGTGCGTGGTTCCCGAAATCCTCTTGTCTCTGGCCTTGTCTAGGCCTAAAATCATGCTCCTCCTCATCATTATCCCTCCTAAGCATGTATTTCCCAAATGCCTCACGTCTTTGGCCTCGCCGTGGCCTAAAAACATGTGCTGCTTCATCATTATGAGAAGAATGGTCTGAATCATCATGTCTCCTTCTTCTTCTCTCACTCCCTCTAATCTCACGCTCACATCTTCATTAAACTTTTGGAGCCTTTCGAACTGTTGTTGATTGTGTTGTTGCATTTGATTCATTTGTAATGTGAGCTTATCAAGAACAACCATAAGTGTCGCAGTCTTAGGTGATAGAGGCTCACTATTTTGGGAAGAAGTCATGCCCTACAAGCAAATGTTAGCAATAATATATATATATATATATATATATATATATATATTATTTTTTTTTGGACCTCACCACTCTGCTAAGTGTTTTACTCAATTTTTCACTTGTGTATCACACTTATAGGCTTTTCTGGAATGTACTCTCTTGCCTTTTACCACTCAAATTCCCTTTAGGGCTTGACAAAGAACACTAGTAACTTAAGCAAAGAGTGAACAAACAATGTGAAAAATGTTACAAGATATAAATCTTAACTTGAGAGGACAAAGAAAATTTAAAACTCTAGACAAAACTTCAAGGAATTTTAAAGACACAAAACAAGAAAATTAAAATTAGAAAATAATAGGACTACCAAAGAGATTCAAATGAGACAACACAGAGACTCTAAGAGAAAGACCAAAACAAGAAAATTAAAATTAGAAAATTAGAAAATAATAGGACTACCAAAGAGATTTAAATAAGACAACACGAAGACTCTAAGAGAAAGATTGATTACAAGTAGATATCAATAAATCACTAATAAATTGCAATAAAAGTTATGTTGAACTCCCCCTTTTTTTTTTTGGATCCTTCTTTTTCTACTTTTTTTTTCAATATATATTTGTTTCCTTTGGACTTGATCCACAATATTTTTGTTTTTTTGTTTCTTTTTTTGCAGTTCAACAAATAAAAACAAACTTAAACAATTGATCCTTTAAATCCTCATACTCATGTAAATCAAAAGTAAGTGTACTTGCAAATTCCAAATACAAAAACAAATAATTTCCACGAAATCAAATGTAGAAATATACAATTTAAATAAAGAACAGAAAAGAAAAAAAAACGCCAAATAAAAAAAAAAATTCAACCAAATTGGAAACAACCTTAGGGGTTTTACTCCTTACAAACGAAACAAAGAAAATTTAAAACAAAAAAACATAGAACAAGCAGACATTGAAAAATTGTACTTTTTTTTTTATATGATAGAAAAATAACATAGAAGAGGAAATTCAAACCAGAACCTTGCTCTAGATACCAGATGATACGATCTTATCCAGGAAAGAGTATGATGGTTTCTGAATTTGAATCCTCAAGAGGCACGACACGAATAAATAAGAGAAGAACGCAGAATAAGACAGAGATGGAGGACGCCACAATCTATAGATTGATAAGTCAAGTGAAGATTCGCCACAAAGATGTTAATCTTTGATAAGACCCAGAGGCCTAAGCCAAGAACAAAGAGAACCATCTCTTTAATGAAATCAAATTTAATATATGACTAAAAGTGTCTACATCAGTTTTTAGTACCTTTATTTATAGGCACATAAGTTTAAGCAAACTTGCAAACCCTACAAGAAGGCCCAAGCCCAAAACATAAAAACATAAACTAATTATAAAAGAAAGCTCAAAACCCAAAAACATAAAACATAACTAATTTCTAAAAGAAAACCCAAAAGTTCATTTTCAAGTTCTTCTTGTATGAAATCTTGGGATAGTCCTTTATCATTCTCTCCTTCTTGAAGAGAATTTGTGCTAAAGTTCGTACCACTTGAAGTTTAGGAAATAGACTTCTATCATACCCTCCATCTTAAAGAGAATTTGTCCTCAAATTCGTCTCACTTGAAGATTCTTTATCATAATGTTACCAGTGTAAACTTAAATGTTACCTGTATGCACAATGATAACAGACAAAAGTCAAAACATTAAAAGAAAAAATGTATAAAGTCGAGTTGAGAGACAGAAAATCAGATATTATCCTAATTTGCTGACGACCATTGTATTTTATTTTCAACTCTTTTGCTAAATTTATCGAAATTCTTCACTAGTTTATTTAGAAACCCTTACAAAATCGGAACAAGTGAACAAGTGAATATTAGAGACTCAAAGACCTTTACAAAAGAAATTGCTTTTGACATCTCAATTTTAAGTGAAATTTCATTTAGTATCCTCAGAATCTTTTCTTTTACCTTTATAAGCGTGGAAAAGTTCAAATTGTCTATGTATAAAAAATATTCCAGATTACATAATCTACAAGTTTATTTTGAATTATGCATTGTAATATTGAAAAATGTATTTTGGATTGTATAATCCAAGAATGTATTATAGATTGTACAGTTTTGTTCGACATGTATTTCTAAATTATATAATGTGGATACTTATTTCATTTTGGATTGTGCAATCCTAAATATTTTACAATTTATATAATATGAAAATGCGCTATAGATTAGCATGGATAAGTGCACCCTAGGAGCACTTGTTTTCTGTAATTGGTTTTTCTGGTAGTCTTTAGTCCTTCACTTGTAGTGCCTCTCAAAACAGTTTCTTACCTTGAACATAAAACTACATGTACAACCTATCAAAGTTCCAGGTAATGTCTTCCAAAGTAACCAACCACTTAATTCCTAACACCACATCACAATATCTAAAGGGTATACGAAGTATATTTGATGTAAATTCAGTGTTGTAGTGTTATGAAGCATCCAAGGAAATTGCTTAGCAGTTGAAGTAATAACTACCGGAGTGCTATCAGCTCATCCTCATATAGAAAATTACAGGTACTTCCTCTGTCAATAAGTATATGCAAGGGTTTTTGGTTATAGTAGCCTGCCACTCTCATGGTTTTGAAGCTAGCTATACCCATCAGGGCATTAACTGATATTCAGGGTCCAAGGAATTACTACCCTCTTCTTGAGTGTCCTCAAATTGATCCACCATTTTTACCTTTGTATCATTCATGTCTACCACATGAATCTCAGGTTTCTTCTATGTCAATGCATGTGTAGGGCTATATGTGAATTGGGAGGCTTGTCTATTAGGGTTATGTGCAAAAAAAATGGCTTTGTACTAGTTTGTGGTTTCTGGAATGTAGGAAAGGTTTTGGTAGTGATGTTTGAACCGTAGGCTGATTCATACAATTTAGCCAACTGAAATGCCTTTCTTATATCATAAGGTTTGAAACCTTCTAACAGTCATTTGAATGTCGTTTTTCAATCCTCCTAAAAATCAGCTTAACAAGTGAGCATCACTTAGGATTAATCTAAAGGTTATTATTGCATAGAAGTTTTCATGGTACTCTATCAATGCCTTAATTGCATAAGCTCGAACATGGGATTATCACATATTTCACCAAAACGGTCTATTATTAGTATTTTTCTAAGTTCAAGCCAATTAGTTCAAAAATGAGGTATGCCATTATAGTGCCTTCAAAGTGGATTACAACCAATGTTACATGAAAATCCTCACGTTTCACAATGATAGATCCATTATTAAATTGCATCATGTTATGAATAGTCAAAGTGTGAGTCAAAGTCCCACATTGGATAGAAAAGACAAAGTTAAATACTATATAAAAACAAAACCCATGACAATATTGCCTTAAGGTTTTAGGGTTAACGTAGTGTCTAAAGTCTTATATGTGTAAGACTAATGTCATATAACCATATATGCCGACTACAATTTCTCAATGACCATGACTATGACAATATGACCATGACCGTAACCCATATATATCCATATATATGAAAAAATATATAACCTATCACATCACCACTTAAGTGTAAAATATCAATTTGTGCCAACCACATTCCACAAGAATAATTGGAACTCGAAGGAAGATCTCCTTTTTGTAATGTCTCTAATATTCACCGATCAACTGAAGAATGAATTGCATGTTGAACTGGAGGTGTAATTTCCATTAGGCATGCTTCAATTTTAGACTTCATTCTATTCTCCAAACGTTCCTTTTGTTCACGTATGGCTACTTGACTACGAGTTGCTTCTGCCATAACTGTGGATGGAAGGTTAGTATTTCTGGATCCAGTTAGTATAGTAACTTCCAGAATGACTGTTCCGATTAAATTCAAAGCAAATTAGATCTATCAATCCAGAATATGTCATCAAATTAGTTATTCTGAGAAGAATATAATAATTTTTGTTAATTATTTTAAAAACAAAATATTGAAGGATAAAATGGTACATTATGTAAAATTGAGGGGGCAGGAAGAAGAATATGGGATGCAAGTGAAGATGGTACAAATACCCGAATATATAGTCAATGAATACTTTAAACATATACTTAAAAGCGAAAAAAATTATTTAATACCCTTAAAGTAAGTTCATTACACAAATAATTGTGACAATAATGCAAAGTCTTAAACCCAGACATCTTACCAACTGATACCTGAATTTTGACTATTAGTAAAGTAAATATATCACATTTTAATGATGAATTCTTATATTTAAGAGTACAAACCTCAAACTGATTCAATATATCAAAGTTGTGGTAATGCCAAATTATGTTGTCTAGATTACATAATGAAATCAATCTTCAAACATCCAGAATTGCTATCAGTTAATCTCATTGATGCTTAACGCCAAAACAAAACCATCCCAAAGACATGGATCGGTATACCATAAGATTCACCGGTTCAAGCTTTCACATTTAAGGATCGTTCAATTTCTTCTAAAGAACGACCCTTAGTTTCTACTATGAAGTAATAGGCAAATGTTGCAGCTGATAGGGAAACTGCTCCAAAGCTGGCATATATAGGTGCCACTCCAAATTTCTCCACCAACTCAAGGAAAAATAATCCCACAATAAAATTGCACACCTAGATATAAAGGACAAATTAAAATAAGCCCAAAAAATTCCATCACATTTAGCAACTAAATTGACATGAAAAAGCTTTCAATAGAGGAAAGGTTTCAATACACACCCAATGGGTAGAAAAACTTAATCCCATTATCTTCCCTCGTGTCCTCGTACTGCTAAGTTCTGATATAATGATGCCAGTTACGGGTCCAGCTCCAATTGCAAAAGAGAATATATACCTGTGGAATAATATAAAGGAAAAGTGGGCCTTCCTAGTGTGAATCTTGTAGAGAATATAAAATACGAGGAAAATCTTCAAGTTATCATCTATGTTCACGTTAATAAATAATAAAGGAATTATGCTAATAGTGGCAATTGCTTAATGTTGCAATGCTATAATAATGTGTTGCATGAATATTGTATATATAGCAGTTGAAAAACTGACTCCTTGGTTATTAGTTTTGTTACTATTACATATCTTAAATCGATTAAGAATAACGTAAAATTATAATTTATAAGTAAAGTGCAATCCTCACCTTACAAGTCAATTTTGAGAGGTTTTATTAAGCATAAACCCACTTATTAAGATGGCAACAAAACTATTCAGAGCCTATCTATAATCAAGTTTTTTGGGGCTATTATGCTACCCTTATCGAACTCTTGTTAGACGACATGTAAATATATCATCCTATGCTCAAGATCGACTAGGAATAAGGCCAGATTATAGTATATATAAGTGAGGTGCAAAGTTTATTTTACAATATGATTTTGAGAGGTTATGTTAGGCACAAACCTACATATTAAGATCTCAAATTTAAAAAAAAAAATGTTTTTTCAATATTTCAATAATGAGGCCATTAGACCTATAAATACACGAGCTTAATTTAGAAAATATACAGAGCTAGTTTTAAGGAAACAAATCCCTGTAATTGTGAGATTGTCTTTTAATACATAATCCTAGTTTTAATAGTAAGTCTTTGATACATTTCTTCGTGCACTACAATTTCATCCTTTGCAGTTCCTAACTTTATGTTTAGATCAATTGGAGTACTAGTTAGTCTGCAGGTTGTCTTCCTCGTTTTAATAACATACTTTTGTTGAGATGTGGAGATTCCTTTTTTGGAATGAGCCACTTCAATTTCCAAATAATACTTAAATCTTCCTAATGTCTTTATCTCAAATTCCATTTCAAGCATTGACTTAACATTTGCTGTTCCCTTTTGTCATCCACAGTTACTATAATATCATCATCATACACCAACAATATTGTTACCTCCCCTAAACTTGCAATGCACTTTCTCTCTCCTAAGCAAACTACCCTACATCCCACTACCTGCCTATGATGAGTTCTTGGTTTCCATCAATACCACCCACTTTAATATCAACCTTGTCCTCAAGGAAGAGGAAATAAACTTTCCCTTGATAGAAGTCGTTGTCTCCCCCATCCAGCCTTTTCAACAAGCTAAGATACTTGAGAATAAATTTATGAGAAGAGGTACTTCAGAGATCTCTCATGAATCTCGGTTGATTAATATATATCGTTGAGTAACAAGGAGATTTATTAATTAACCTGTCAATTGAGATATTGTAGGAACATGAATAGCAGTTATTAGGTTTGGTTTCTTAATTTTGATCAGCCACAAGAATATTGGGTGCCAAGGAACCTTAGTGCTATAGAAACTAGTGTAGGTGTGCCTATTTCTAAGGATTGAAATTTTGTGAAAATGAGCAAATGAAGTTGTATTATGATAATCATGCAGCTCTTAATACTGTCTCGAGAGAACTAAACATATGAAGATTGATTGTCATTTTCTTAGAGAGAAGTTGCTGTCCCAGATCTTATTACAGGGTTTGTCAATGCTAATGAACAACTCAGACATTCTAACTACATCTCCAAGAGGACTAAAGATCCAATGTATATGTTCCAAGCTGAACAAGCTTCCAGCTTGAGAGGGAGTGTTGAAATATAATGTTCTTTAATAAATATTTCCTTTGTGGGTACCCAGCTTTAGGATTAGGGTTTTAGTTAAATGCGTAGGCTTTTTTTGTATCCTATATATATATATATATATATATATATATATATATATATATATATATATAAAAAGCACAAAAGTGTAGGTTGAATACACTGTTTTCTATCCATCTTATTTGCTCAAGGAAAACCAAATCAACAAACAGGAAATGGATCAACGAAATGGAATAAAATTAATTCATATCTCCTCTGTTTATTGTAATGATTTGTTTTCTAAGTGGAGATAAAGCAACTGTGCTGTCTCAATCACACGATAGTTTAACATACCTATCTAGAGCCTCATTGTAACTCTATTAATCAATGAATATGAAAAATAAGTATTTCAAGATAGAAAAATAGAGAAAGAAGCAAATAAATTTGAATAGCATCTAGTAATTGTTGCCTAACTTTTATTGTGGATAGAAAAGCTAGGTTTATTTTGCAAAGACAAATGACAGTAGACTATTAGCAATGCCAAGTAAATGCTTACATAATAGTTCCTAGTATTGATAAGTTGTTGCTGAGTTGCTCGTCCAATGGACAGAAGACAGCAGAGGACACAAGAAACATTGAAATTGCCTACAAAGATGCACAGGTGAAAGTCAACTGCAATAGTCTTGGGCGAAAAGATAGACTCTTTAGAGATATATATGAAAGAGTTCAGTGTGTGCCTGTGATAGAAACTTATAACCATAACCCCGTTTTAATGATAATGTTCATCTTTTCATCTCCTACTGATGAGAAGGAGAGATCAGAATGTGAATAACAGAAACAAAAGTAGCAGCTGTCTCCTTTCCCCCATCACATTTTATGTTAGGAATATCATAACCAATAATGACATCAATAACAATATAACAACTCACTCAAACCTTTCATAACTCTGGTGTCTCACAACACCATTCACAAAGCCTATTGTATTAAACAACAATTTAAACATATCATCATAGGTTCAAAACATGTCATCACAACAATTAATACAATCACCACTTGAGCAACCACCCTTCCTGCTTCTCAAGCCTTACAGATAGGTTTCACTTGCCATCACTCTCCTTGAGAGCTTTCCCGACGAAGTATACAAGTGTCACTTTCCCTCACTCTCCTCGAGAGTTTCCTTGACGAAGTACATAGGTGCCACTTCCCATCAGTCTCCTTGAGAGCTTCCCCAACAAAATACATATGTGCCACTTCCCATCACTCTTCTCGAAAGCCCCCGGCAAAGCTCATCTCCGGTATAGTTACACAGAATTACCTTTTGCTCTACTCTCCCAGACACTTAGGGGTGGAGTCAACAGTCAAGGTCACACTCAAGCTCATCAGTAGAGACTGAGAGAGTGCCCACCTTTCGCTAAGTCACCACCACACAAGCATACATTTACATATCATTACAATCATACTAAATAACATCAACTCCACAATTTCTACTCATAAAATAATACATCACATAAAACATTGTTCACGTAACCCTTTACCCTCTCCACTTTCTTCCTCTCAATGTTCCTCCTTTCAATGATTATCATTACCTTAAAAATATACACTAATCGTCCCAAATTCCCAATATCGTAAGATTAAACTCTGAATTTATTCCATTCAATTCACATCAACTCACCAATTTTCTCAATTGATTCAACTTTTCTTAACATAAGCTTAACTCATTTTCCTTCATCTAACCTCAAAGAACCATTTCACTACATCAAAGAAAAACAAATCCATCACCCTTCAAACTTAATCACACTTTCAATACAATTACTGAGTCATTCTAATCCTACACCAATTATCATGATTTCATATATCACCATATATTCATACCACATAATATTAATTAGATCTTACTCAAAATAATGATCACATTTATGAAACAATATCTATCCATAAACCGAATAAAATAACTTAGCTTAATCATGTCATCTCTTACTATGAGAACTCAACAATCCATCATCAAAATAGTTAAATAACATTCAGAATATCCTCATGTTAAAGTGGAAATCCGTTCAATTTATTTACACACTAATCTCACTCAAAAACCATAAGTTTATACCTCATACATACTTTGACTCAAATCTTAAATTTTCCATCACAAAAATCTCTTAAAATCCTTGTAACTCTTAAACTCAATTTCCACCAATCACAACCCATTTGAATAACAACAATCACAAATTACCAATAAACACTTTTATTCCAAAGTCAAACCAAAAGCACAAATAAGTGCCTCACAACTAGCCAATAACTCAAATTAATAATGCTCTTCAAATTTAAAGAACCAAAAAAGAAAAACTTGTCAGAATATGTGAAAAATATTATATATTTATTGTACAATAAATATAGTATTATTTGAAATCCCTAAAATTAAGTGATTGGGATTAGGAGTAATTTGGCATATTTGCTCCTGATGTAGGATCTTTGTTTCAGGTAATATTTCTTTTATGAGTGCCTCATATAGTGGGAACTCTTGGATTGTGGATTCAGGAGCTACGGATCTTATGATGCATTTGTCTCAATTTTTTCATTCTTATATGCCATCTTCAAGCGATAGGAAAATTATTGTTGCTGTCAAGGAGCAAGCTGTTACAATAGCCAACATTAATTGTAGATTTTTTATTTATTGTGTCTTAATTAGTTGAGATTTTATTTTAATGTTAGGAAGATTGTAATAAGAATAAAATCCCGTAGTTATAGGGATTTATTCTTTCTAAGAATATGGTCCGTTACATATGTATATGTTTAAATAGGTCAGTTGACCTAATAATCATCAATAAGGAATAAACAGTTATTCCCTTCTGTTTACAAGATGGTATCAGAGCTCCTGATCCTAGGAGTCTCTGACCGTAGCCCAAAACACTAAATCGCAGTTGCCACTACTACGCAGCCTTTACCCATTCTGTTTCATCGTTGCCTCTTTTTTTTTCCACTGCAGCCTTCAATGCTGTTTTTATTTATTACTGCAGCCCATTGTTGCATCTTCAAGCAGTCTTCGTCACTGCATCTGCAATTGTCTTCCTGCAGCCTTCATTGCTGCACTTTATCTTTTCCATTCCATTATTCTTACTTCTATGGCCGAGGCGGTGAATTCTGTCCCTGATTCAGGTGACAAATTCGTCCCTAATAATGAAGAATTGCAGAATATTCACTCTCCATACATATTCAACGGAAAGAACTATCTTAAGTGGTCCCAACTTACACGAACCATATTAAAAGGCAAAGGCAATCATCTTACAGAAAATCCTCCTAGTGAAACAGAAACCAGATTTAGATCATGGGAAGAAGAAGATTCAATGATTATGGCGTGGGTTTGGAATTCTATGATACTTGAGATTAGTGACACATGTATGTTTCTAAACTCAACCAAAGAGATTTGGGAGGCAGTCGAACAAACCTACTCAAAGGCTAAGGATGCTGCCCAAATATATGAGGTAAAGGTAAAAACTATGGGAGCTAAATGTTAGAAGTGGGTTTTAAAGCCTAACTCAACCTCACAAAACCAGCTTGTAAGGTGAGATTTGCACCTCATTTATATACTATGAATTGGCCTTATCTCTAGTCGATGTGGGACTTCCAACACACCCCCTCACGCCGAGGTATATTCATCTCGTGCGTGGGACAAGAAATTAGTGGGTGGTTCGTTAGCGGCCCGATTTCGGGTGGAACAAAATGTCCAAGAAATCTCGCTAGGATAGGCTCTAACTTTGGCTCTGATACCATGTTAGAAGTGGGCTTTTAAGCCTAACTCAACCCCACAAAACCGGCTTGTAAGGTGAGATTTGCACCTCACTTATATACTATGAATTTGCCTTATCTCTAGTCGATGTGGGACTTCCAACACTAAACAAGGCAATAAATTTGTCATAGAATATGCTAATCAGCTCAAGTCCCTGTGGATGGAATTGGATCATTATTGTGTGATAAAAGCAAAGTGTTCAGAGGATTCAGTGCTACTCAATGAGTATATTGAGCAAGACCGTGTATATGATTTCCTAGTTGGCCTAAATCCTGAATATGATCAAGTTCGGATTCAAATTCTATGCAAAGAAAGAGTTCCAAGTCTGAATGAAGTCATAGCCATTATCCGAAGTGAGGAAAGTAGAAGAAATCTGATGTTGGAAATTCCTACTACTGAGAGTACCGCAATGAAGGTAAAAGAGGGAGCAACAATGGTGGTTAACCAACAGAAGAACAATTTTCCTGCGGGGTAAAAGAAACAAGAAGTGTGGTGTTCTTATTGCAAGAAACCACGTCACACAAAGGAGAAGTGTTGGAAACTACATGGGAAACCACCAAACCGAGAATGGGGCAGCCAAAAATTTCATAACCAAAAGAGGGGAGGCCAAGGACAAGTAAAATCTGTAACCGGGCATAATGAAGAGATGGGGAAACTGAATCATGAAGAGATAGAAAGAGTAAGATCCTTTCTAAGTAAGATGGACAAGTCTACAGGTATACCTTGATACATTCTGGTAAGATTACATATTCTCTTGGCTTTAATGTTTCGGATCCAAACTTTTCACACTTGTGGATATTAGATTCAGGAGCCACAGACCATATGACACCTCTACCTCTATATTTTTCCACCTGCCTATCCTAGCAATAAAAAAGTTTCTACAGCTCATGGAACGCTTATAACTACAGCTGGACAAGGAGAGATCCACATAAACCCATCCCTCACATTAAAAAATGTCCTTCATGTTCCTAAATTATCCACTAATCTCATTTCTATTCAAAAACTTACAAAGAATCTCTCCTGTAGTGCTATATTTGACAGCAATGTGTATTTTACAGAACAGGAACTCGAGGAGGACGATTGGACGTGCTATAGAATGGAATGGTCTTTACATAGAAAATCCCAATTTGTCTACCAAAAGTCACTCTCTTGTTACAAAATCTGCCATGACCGATAAAGAAAAAATTCATCTTCACCACTGTCGAATGGGGCATCCTTCATTTCAAATTGTAAAAACTATCTTTCCCTCTTTATTTGAAAACATAGATATAAGGAGTATGTGTTGTGAAGTTTGCGAGTTAGCCAAACATAGACTTCTCCCTTTTCCTATTAATAATAAACTATTGATCAACCTTTTTCTCTTGTTCATACTGATGTCTGGGGTCTTGCGAATATTCCAACTTTTTCAGGTGCTAAATGGTTTTTAACTTTTATTGATGATTGTACTAGAGTTACTTGGATTTTTTTATTAAAACACAAATCTGAAGTCAGTTCCATGTGTATAAATTTTGTC
>Ga0214544_1004700_pt1 | contig 27209 bp, 9 predicted proteins | sample CNSS3metaG_FD_160074 | JGI IMG/M metagenome (GOLD analysis project Ga0214544, IMG submission 160074) | Root nodule microbial communities from cowpea collected in UCLA plant growth center, Los Angeles, California, USA - CNSS3 | ecosystem: Host-associated > Plants > Roots > Nodule | place: USA...
TGGAGTTTTAAATTTTTTTTTTTTTTTTTTCATAGATTCATCTCTTCATTTATAACCATCTTTTATATTGGGTCAGAGTAGGTATACACTCTCAGGATATTTAGAGTTCAAACTCATAATTGAGTTTAGGAATATTTCTAATGACAGGATTTCATATATTTGTTTTCTAACATTAGTAAAGTTTTCATTAAGAGGTTCATGTTGTGCTTCAAATGTTATTTTTATTAAGAGTGGTGTTAGCTTGGAATAAGTCACAAAGTTTATGCAAATATTCTAATAATTGTTCTGTTTTAATGTTTCATATATTTGTTGCGCCTTAAAAGTCTATTATTTATAATAAAATTGAAATAAATTAAATAAACATAATTAAGATTCACGTCAGATGAATATGTGAAAGTTTAATCTTTTATGAATAAGGAAACATATGCTATATGCAGACAAGAAAAATGGCTTAGAGATTCGAAAATAAAGTGAAAAATAATAAAATAAAATAAAATAATATATCTAAACAAATAGAAAAATTAAGTAAGTTAAACTTAGAGTTCAAGTAAGTTTTTTTTATTAAATTTATTTTTACTATACAAAGTTAAGATGAATAAAGATTCCGGTGGAATATATATATATATATATATATATATATATATATATATATATATATATATATATAATATGTTTGTATATGTATGTATAGAAAAATAAAATGGAGAAATACTACTGTACTTTTGTACTGCAAATGTTGTGTTTATATAAAGTAATAAAGTCTATAATAAAGTAATAAAGTCATAATTGAATATAATAAATAATATAATAAATAATTGATAATGATGGTTTCAGTTGCACACATGAGAAATAATACACAGGCATAATACTAGAGATATTGGAATAATATTATTGACATAATATCTCTGGTATTGATTCTAATAATTAGAATCGTAACTGTAACTTCCTCTAACTTGTATGTACACAAATACATACATATAAACACATTGGTGTCCGTATTTGTATTATTTTCACATCTGGAAGATGTGTTTTACAATGAATATCTATTTTTATAAATTTATTCATAATTCCTTTTTGTAATGCAACTAAAATCTCAACTTTTCTCTTTTTCTGAATTTTTTAATAGTTTGATTCAATTTTTCTAGTTGACATAATCTATATATTTTTATATGAAATAAAAATTTATAATATATAAAATACTATAAGTATAAGTATATAAAAAACAATAAAACTTAATTTTTGTTATCAAGAAAATAAACTCGATCGTAGACGTACAGAATCTTGAAGTCTCAAGTCTTAACTTTTTAATAAACCTGCAATGTTTATTTTGAGCTTAATCATAAAAAGAAAATAATTAAAAAAATATTGTTCTTCTCAGTTAGAACCCTAAACCCTACTCCCCAAACAAAATCAGACAAAAAATATGCATTTTTAATCCTAATACAAATTCAATAAATATAATTAAAAAACATCAATACAACTAGAAAGAAAAACATACTAACCAAAAATGAGAATAAAAATATTGGTTACATAGGCACTATGAGATTCAAGGAATGAAATTTGTTAAAACCCTCAAAATAAGAATTCTAAGATAGAAGAAAGTAAGGAGAGGCAATGATTGAGATCAATAAATAATAAGTCACAAAGAGATAAAAGAAGAAAATAAAATAAAATTTGAAGTCACATAAACATAAAAGAAGAAAATAGAATCAAAATCGAAGTCATGCAGAGATAAAAGAAGAAAGTAGAATTAAAATTAAAGTTACATAAAAAAAAATATAATCAAAGCTGAAGTCACACAAAGATAAAAAAAAAATTTGAATCAAAATTGATTATAAGATAATAAGGATAACTAATCATTTTCTTAAGTTTAAAACCAATAAAAATTAGGAGACACTAAACATATAAATCAAAGACTTATTAAATTTTATTTTGAAACACAAATAAATAATTAATTTAATAGATGTATATTGGTAACAGTTTTTTGTTTGATGTCCTTTTTCATCTTAAACGTAATTTTATATTTAATTTATTAGAGACATATTAATTCTAAAAAAAATTTTGAGGTCATTTTTCTTAAAAATAATTTTATAATTAATTTAATAGAAAAATTAATACCAATACTAAAAAAACATTTTTTGATGTCTTTCCTCTTTCACATACTTGAAGTGAATGTTTTACCAACTTTACTTTTAAACTGGTTCTATATTATCAATTGGAATGACATAAGTGTTTAATTTTGCGTTCTCAACACAAAAGACTTTGAAAACAATAAATATAATTAGGTTTTCAAAACTTTATTTTTTTATGTTGAAGTTTATGTTTACTTTATACTATAAAATCAAATGTTCACATCACTCCAACTAAACATGAGTTCCATTCAAAAGTATAAATATTTTAAACATTCAATAAAAGATAATTTTTTGAATAAATACTTAGTTAAAAATATTCAAATTTATAAAAGTTTTAAAATTCAAGTATTTTTATTGAGGTTAAAATCTTTAAGTGATAACGATACAAAATAACAGTCATGTTAACCCAATCAATAACAAAAATTGAAGACAAAACTTCAATTGAAAAATATAAAAAGAATTAAAACTTTTATAAAATACAATTTTTAATATAGATTCAATTAAAATTACTCAAATTCATAAGTAATTTAAAATTAAATAACAATAACTTTATTTAAGGATTTTTTAATCTAACTCGTGTTTTTTTAGAAGTTTTAGAAGAACCAAATAAAGACCACTTTATTTCGAAAGTAATATAACAATTTAGAACAAGTTCTCACTACTAATAACTTTAAAAGTGATAGCAAACAATCTAAATAACTTGAACATACATAATTTGAGTAATTACAAATCATTTCCTAATTTAATTAGAAAACATGATAAGACTAGTTTTGGGTGTGCTATATTTGTTAACTTGAAAACTGTTACTGAATTTCATGCTGTAAATGTCTCTCTGCCCTATCTGATCTATACTAAAAAGAAAATATAAAGGGACTATAAAAAAAAAACAATTTTTACTAGAGATTATTTATGGCATTTCCGGGGGTTTTAACCCCCGTTAAAAAAGTTTTCGATGATTTATTTTTTTTTTAGAAAAATCAACATCGTTAACAGATTATCAACGATTTTGACTAACTCCTGGTAAAGCAGCACTTACCGGCGATTTTGAAACCCCTGGTATTTACCGGTGGTTTCAAAGCCCCTGATAATTACGGACGGTTTTAAAATCTCTGATAATTATCGACGGTTTAAAATCCCTGGTAATTATTGTAGTTTTGTAACCATGGTACCTATTCCTTGTATGTAGTTTTAAATTCTTTATACTGTATAATAATATTGAAAGTCCATTTTTACCCTTGCAATGCAATTCATTATTTATTGATGTTTTTACTTTTCAAATTTCCTTAATTTTATTTATTATACTTTTTGAATGCATATAATTCATAAAATATATGATAAGAAAAAAATTCTAACATTTAGATATTTGTTTATAACTAGAAATAACATTCATAAAAACAAGAAACGTAGTTTATAAGTTCAAAGTAAATAATAAAGTTGAAACGTTCAAACTAGTGAAATATTATAATATCTTTATTATACTTGTTATAAAAGTCAAATAAAATGAAAGTTTAATAAGATTCTTCTATATCAATCTTGATCTGAGTCATTTGTTTCTCCATTTGGGAACAGTCTCCTAATCAGATACCTAACATTAAAAATAATAATAATTGGTAACATTCTTCACATTATAAAAAATATATTAATATACTTAAAATTTAAATATTACTGATGATGAATGAAACACAGGAAAGTCATGAGACAATTTTCTTTGATAGTTTTGTACAAAGAAAATCATTATTGCCTTCATTTCATTGACTTGCAATATTAAAAAATCTATTTGAGAACATAACTAATCAAATTAATCAAACTGTCTGCATTTCTTATAAGTTTAAACTATACATATCCTAAGTCAATATGTATGACCCAATATAAAAGACTGTGATAAATGAAGAAATGAAATCTATACATAAGAATTATATTTTGAAACTCGTTATTACCCACCAAAAAAGGAACCACTATAGGATGACAACAGATTTACATTATTAAACACAAAATTTGGGATTTATTATGCTTATGTAGTTAAAATTAACAGGACTTATAGAAAGACATCTTAAAACTTCAGCATAGGTCTTGGGAGAATCTAAACTGTAAAAGTCATAATAGCAAGGTGGATAGGTTGATGAAAATAGGTATGGAATATAGGGTTAGGGATAAGAATAAGGTTTTGGAAAGATAGGGAAACTCCTGTCATATTTAGATTCTAGATTTTTCTTAAATACAAAAGATAAGGGATTTGCTTAAGAGAGCTAGAAAGATTGGATTGGTATGAGTGGAAAAAATCACAAGTACAGAAACTAACTTACATCCCTATCATAAAATTTAATGAATCAAAACAAGAAAGATGAATTGAAATGAAGAGATATAAAGACAAATCAATATATAATAAAATCTACATACACTAAGCTGCAAAATACATGTAGGGGAGAGATTACGAGTTGTATAATAAGTTTCAGAAAGTAAAAACACTATGATTAGTGCAACATTTCGCTTGAGATTGATACTCAATCGGATTGTAACAAAGGACAACTTACTAAAAAGAAAATTGAGGTAAACAATACATTATGTCCTTTATGCGAAAGTGGAGAGGAGAATGCAAACAACCTATTTTTTTACTGTAAAATATCAAGTGAAGTGTGAAACATGTGTTACAAATGGATAGACATAAGCTCAATAATTCATAACCAGGAAAAATGGAACCACCAACAATTTATACTATTGGAAGTAAGTAGCAAAGGTAACAAGACTTCCAAGACTTGGAAGTGTATGTGGGTAACTATAATTTTATTAACATGCATTTGATTCAAAAAATATTCATAAGCTTTCATTTCATTGTTATGTGTGATAAATAACCATATTATCATGTTTTCATCTTCACCCGTAGTTTTTCTATCAATTTAAAAAAATAAACTTATTCTTTTATTTTTCATTTATATACCTATTTAAAAAATAAGTTTAAGACTAAAAAATAATTTATTATAATCTAATCAAAGTTAAGAGACATAATTACTAAAAAGAACTATGATAATCAAGTTACAATTAAAAATCGACTATAAAAAATCACATAATACATTGTTTCTTCTTCTATATTAATAAAAATGAATATACAAAAAGGTCATGAGATAAAAATTATGTTAAATGTTAAACAAATAGTTCAATATGAAGTGAGACAAGAGAAAGTTACCTTATTAATTTAATAATGAAGAGAAAATATAAAAAAATAACATATAAATACTGAGTTTATGTCTAATTTTTTTTCAGTAACAAAAAAAAAACATGAAAAAAGAATACAACATATGAAAAACTCAAAAAACAATGGGAGAGAAAATAAAAAATATCTTAATAATTTTGTTTTTTTATATATTTAATTTTATATTTTATTATTTATTAATGTACATTATAAAATAAATAAATAAATACTTAATTTAATTTTCATTAATTTGACTATAATATTATTTAATTTTAAAAAATATAAATAATTTTAAAAATTTATATAATTTAAAGAAAATTAAATATAAAATAATGAAAGAAAAAAAAAATTTGGGGGAGGGTCCGCCATTACAATTTATTTACTGAATTATGGAGATAGTAGGATGAGCATACGACTTCCTTTTCTCAGATTTTTTTTCTACTATTTTAAAGTTATATGTTTTATTTTTTTTTTCAAAATTTTGGATAATTTAATTTTTAAAATTATATTTATACAATTTATTCACTAAAACAATGATATATGTTTTTTAATTTTAATATATTAATCAAATTATAAAAAATATCTTAAAATATAAAATATTGTTTTAATTTTAATAAGAAAATACATATATATTTTTATATATATAATATTAATAAATATATATATATTTAAAAAATAATATATATATATATATATATATATATATATATATATATATATATATATATATATATAATTTTAATAATAAAACTATTTAAAATTTTCAAAATAAAAAATATTTTTATATAAAACTAAAACACCATAATTCACTTTTAAAAGAATAAAAGAACTTAAATGTTATTTTAATTCATTAATCAACTTATTAAAAAATCTCAAAATAAAAAATATATTAAAAATGTATGATTATATAAAAATTAAGAAAACATAAAAAAATTAAAACATTCAATAATCGTATTATTAAAATATAATTTTAATATAAAAAGATAATTTTGAATGAAAAAAAAAAACATATTAAACTTTAAAATTGAATAAAAAAAGGAAGTCATATATTAAAATCATAACTTTTATATCTTAAAATAAAAAATATAAAGTTATAAGTATATATCAATAAAACAAAGCAAAGTTTTAAATAAGATTGACATCTTCTTTATATGATTAAACGTTAATTTGTCAAATACAACTTTAGTTTAAAATCTTACTTAACGTACGACTTTATTCATTTACATATATTTAATAAATTTGTCTATTTCAGTAAATAATTATATTATTTTTAAAAATTGTCTTTAGGAGAAAACTACCCATTTAAGCAATTTGATGTAAATATATTTTTTATAGAAATTAATTGAAGAAATATACATGAACTCCCACCAAGTTGCATGGTACCTGAAAAACACAATAAAAAAGGTATACACATTAAATAAATCCTTTTATTGGTTAAAAAATCTCCATAACCACAATGACTAACAAAATCTATGACAGCATTTAGATATCATCAAAGCAATTCAGATTATATGTTATTTTTTAAGAAAGGTGAATATAAGGTAATATATATGTTACAGACAATTACTCAAAGGAAAGCCATAATATGTATGTTACATGCAATTATCCAAAGAAAAGTAGAATGTTACAAGAATATATGAAGGGTTATAACTACTAAAATTTGGATGATCTAGACTCATATAGTCTAAGCATATTAGACTAATAATATGTTCTTGTTGACAACAAATAAAATTATGCTTGAAAAAAATAAAAAGATAAACTAGATCTTCATAATAAATAAGAATTAAAGTACTCAAATAATTTAAGTAATTTGACCTTCTATGAGACAAGAACATTAGACTATACAAACCTATATTTAGTCTCAACATCGTTATTGAGCATCCAATGCCCTGTCATTTAAAATAATTTGTTTTATAATGAAATTTGTGTTAAAATAAGTTAAACATTTTCGCTCAATTTTATGTAAAACTTTATCTTTGTCAATTACTATATCATAAGTAATATCATATTATATGTTATTTAACACATTTCTCTTATCCAATTAGTATGCACAAACTTAGAAAGAGTCTTATGTTTTTCTTTTATTATCGATGAACAAGATTGTATAAATAGTATCATACTTTCGCATCATCATGTGTCTTCACATTGAAAAATAAAACAACTAAATTAAATTTTAAGTCTCTTGTGTATTTGAGTTTCTGTAGAAAACTTCGTTTTATTAAAGTGTTCAGAACCTTTATATTTTTCTAATCGAGTTTATGTCATTAATTTAGGTGACATGATAATTTGATTTTTGCAGTCTTAAGTAAAATTCTATGAACTTCAATGATGGAAACAACAAGTTTATAAAGATTATTAGGATTTTTAAATTGTTTTTTTCTTGTGTCAAAGTTTTGATGAAATAAAATCAAATGGTATCCTAACTAAGAAAAACTCGATTGAAAAATATAAAGATTTTAAACAATAAAATGATTTTTTTTTGGTTAGAGTTTCAATTGAAAAAGTTCAAATTATAAGAGACTTAAAATTTAATTAAGTCATTTTTTTTATTTTCATATAAAAACACACAAGCAATGACAATGCAAAATAAAAGTCAAATTAACCCGATACAAATTTTAATTGAAAAATATAAAATATTTTGAATACTTATTATAACAAAGTTTTAATATAAATTTAATTACAATTATCCAACTTTAAAAGTAACTTAAATTTACTTAAATTCTTCTTAAATAACAATAAAATTATTTAAGAAATTTTCAATCTAATTCTGATATTTTTTTTTTCAGGATTTGTAGGAAAAGGAAATCATTACTTGTGATTCTAGCGAAAAAACTTAGAGACCTAATTTCAAAAGTAATATACTAATTTACAACAAGGTTTCAATACTAATCTACTAATAACTAATAACGCTAAAAGTGTTAAAAGTGAGAGTAAACAATCGCAACAACTTGAACATACATAATTTGAGGAATGAAAATTACTAAATTATTTAAAACATTATGATTAGACTAGTTTTGTTTGAGTGTTAACTTTAACAAGTAATTCCATTTCCATTAATTATAAATAAAAGTTATCAATCCAAAAAATGAGGCAAGATTGTTATTATTAAGAAAATAATAAAATATAGGAAAAACTCAATAAAATAAAATGCTGATATTGAACCAGTCATATATCCTATACTTTGATCGATCATTGTAAAAATTCTAATCATACATAAATAATTTTTACTCTTAAATTTAGAAGTAAAAGTAAAAGGACTGTAAACATACTGGATACAAATCTACAAAATTATAAAAGTAACTCATAATTATGTACAATTGATTAAAATATTAAGATAACTATAATATTTTACAAAAAATGTACAAATCTTAATTTAGTATAATATAATTTATACCATCTTGAAGCATAAGATAAAATATGAAATTAACAAAGTAATGAAAGTACAAGTATTATTGAGTTCTTTGCTGTTATGCCCATCGAGTTTTTCGGAGACAGTGAACGAAAGTAAGGTACACAAGCACGTGCACGCATGACTAGGGTACACTCTCAGCTCTATCTTCTGTGATTGATGCTTATTGCTGTCCTATCTAATCAACCATCACGTGCCCATCAAAATAAAAATAAAAAAGCATATTTTTATCATGAAAGTATTATATTTACCTTTTTTTTTTATTTAAATTAAGCAACTGTTTTTAAATAGTGATTTTTTTGAAGCTACTGTTCACAGTTTAAATAGTGATTTTTTTTCCTGTGAACAATAAGAGGGAAAATTGAGTCATTAGCTAAATAAATTCAATAATAATAAAAAAAAATCAAGCACAATTATGCTACAATGCTTAAGTGGATAACTCCTTCAAGAATTGTAAGAAATAAAATGTTTTTGATAAATCAGTAACTGATTTGGGTCCTCTTCTTCTGGCCCCTTAATGCTCTTTTTTTGTTTGTGTTTGATAGAATATTCTATAGGATTTGTTAATAACACCTCCTATGGTACGAAGTATACCCCCACCTTTGTTAAGCAATGCTGTGTCCTCTGAATCAAATCAAACTTCATCATAACAAAGCAATTGATTAATCTATTTTTAAGGATTTTTTGTTATTGACTATTTGTATACAACAATTTACAAAATAATTGTGCATGTCAGTTCAAAACTGAAATATAATAAATCTGTAAAAGAGAAGACCCCAAACATGATAAAAAAAAATAAAAATTCAGGTTAACATTTGACCAATATACTTTTCCAATCTTACCCATTCAACCAATATAATCTCATAAATTTACTTTCAAATTTATTCATGGTGGGATAAATTATAGGTCCAATTTGTTTGCTAATTAGTGCAAGGGAAGAAGTAAGGTTAGGAGAAAGTTGTTAAGAGCTTATGCATTTATAGCTGTTGAGTGTTTTATCTTCAAAAAAGATAGATTCTAATTTCCTATAATTCTGCATTTAAGATTAGGTTTTAGCGTCACAAAAAACATCATTGTCAAGTTGAAGAAGGAAAATAAATATTGTAAACTTGTCCGGTGGCAAACACAACCAAATTCATCTTTTAGCAAATGTGCTGTTAAATCAAATTTGATTTGAGTGTTAGTTTGAAAAAAATAAGAGCAAAGTCAGTCAACAAGCTAGGAACTGTATTACCATTAAACAAGAGGTAATAGAGTCAGCACTAAAAGCCTATTAAATACAAAAAAAAAAAAAAGATAACATAATTCAATTTCATAACTTCAAAAAAAAAAAATGACTTAATCTTGCTTTCAAGATGAAGAATGAAACATGTTACTGGCACCATGAGAAACGATCAATTTCATAACTGTAATAACTGTTGTTCTTTTACATTTTTCAATTAGGCCTTATTGCACACGTGCATAACATAACATCAGTCACCCTAATCATTTTTTTTAAACTAGCACAAGTGTTATTTGAAATTACACCTAACATTCAAAATTATTACGTTAAATTCCAATTAAAATAGGATAACTGCTTCCTATTTACTATACTCTCCTATAATATTTATTATAGGGATATGATAGGTAGATACAAGATACACAGATACAAGGTGTGTAAATATTTAAACAGACACCAAAATTTATATTTGGACAATGATATGATACTATGATTCTTAATTTTTTACTCTATCTCATTATTTTCTGACGTAGTTTATTATAAGTTATTGATTAATGTATTATTATCTTTTTTTTTTGAAAGAATCAATAATTGACACTAAGCCACGTCAAAATAAACTATGAAAGTAAAAAAATAGAAATCAAAGTATAATTTTCCTTTTTATTTATATAATATTTTGTTGAGATTTTTAGGGCTTTTGAAAATATGAGAGATATGAGATATATGAGAGATATATGTGATATGTTATACGGAGGAACATGTTTTTGTATTTTATTGATATACCCTACATATAGAGCAAAATATAACAAATATCAAGTATAAAATATTTATAATATCTCATTCCTAATCTAAAATAATAACTAATTTCCTAAAACTGAAACATATATTTAAAACTAAAATATTTTCTAAAAACTAATTTAAATAAAAAAGATATTAAGTAATATTCTCAACATATTTTTATTCAATTAAAGTATTGAAACTGTTATGCTTAAAGAGAGTACATAATGAATCATGTTAGGTTCTCTCAAACCTTATTAAATATCTTGAATTTTTTCTTTCTCTTTGTCGATAAGACTATATTTAAAATATTCTTGACTGTTTTAAAATGAGTGTTGTAAATCTATAGTTGCTACTATGTTAACATAGTCTACTCGTCTATTTGTTATCAATACCACTTTTTAATTTGACAAGGAATATATGCATTGTAATCATTCAAATTAGCACATAATTATACCAATTTAAATTATTAATAATAAGTAACACATAAATATAAATTTATATAGTCATTATTTACCGTCTTCCAAAATTATAATTGATTTTTCAAACATAAAATATTTAATATTAATGAGGCAACATATATATCTATGTCCATTTCTATTCACCAACTCACAATTTTGTTATTGATCCTCAATACTACCTACAAGACCTTCTACTCATACATATCGACATAAAGATACAATCATCGTAGGTGAAAATCACATCCACAAAAGTGCAAGGGTAAGCAAGTGAAATAATAATATACTGTAAGAAATTAATAATAGTTATTCACATAACATTAACACAAATCATACTCAAATAATCTCACATACAAATTCTATACCATAAACTATTCATCTATGGTAATTGTATCATTCTTTCTTTATAAAAAATCTATCAAGATTAATTGAAGTTCGCAGGGGCTAGTAAGGATAAATGAACAAATAATATACTCATTTAAATCTCCAAGATCATACTTCCAGCAATGACTAGGAATGACAACAGTTCGGGTCAGGCACGAATAGTGCCTACCCGCAACCCGACCCATAACAAAAAAATTCACATGCTACCCGCCCCATTTCCCGAGCGGTTACCCATTTAAAAAATACTCGCGGATATTTTAAAATTCGCGGGTACTCGTGGATACCCGCAAATATTAAAAAAATATTTTATAATTTTTTAAAATTAAATTTAAATAAAATTACGAAAAAGATGTAAAATGAAATATAAATTAAATTTAATTTAAATTTAAATTAAATTTATCTAATAAAATATAAAGTAAAATTTAATTTTAATTAAATTTAACTTAATAAAACATTTTTAATTTTAATTTTAATTTTTTGCGGATACGGGTATCTACAGGTACATATAGTATGATACCCACATATGACTCGTTTACAAACGGGTATTAAAATATCTGCTACCCGTGGGTACCAACTATCTGTTGCGGATAAAATCTATGGATACTTAGAAACACATGTATTTTTGTCATCTCTAACTACGATAGATCAAATTTTCTTTATTATACTTTACAATAGCTAAGTAATTTACTCATTTAAATTTCCAAATTCACACCTCCAGCTACAACAAATCAAATTCTTTTATTATACTTTGTAGTGTCTAGTCAGAATAAATGAACAAATAATTTACTCATTTAAATCTCTAAGGTCACATCTCCGGTTATAATAAATCAAAATATATATTCACATAAAATTATATAATGTCACACTTCATCGATTCCATCATAACAAATCATATAACAAAAAAGTATATCACATTGCTACCTATATTGATATCAGTTAAATATAACAATTCTCATTGACTCAACACTTAAGGATTTCTAATAAGATACTTTCGGAAGACAAGTATACTTCGGACTCTATATCCAAGATACATGTATCTCCAACTGTACTTTCGGAATACATGTAACAGTTATAACTATTTTTTGAAATATACATAGTACTTCTAATTATATTTTCAGAATAGACATAATATTTTTAACTCTACTTTCGAAAAGTTACTACACTTACAATCATCACATTTAATTTATTTTATAATATTTACAACTTATTCAATTAAAATATTACCAAACTTAAATATACTAATTTTCTCAAAATAACATTATCATACAAATAATAATATTAACAATATTAAAAATAGAATATCTAAATTATAATTATATATTTTATACTAAATCGTAAAAAATAAGTAATATATAATTTACTAATGTCTCCTACTCATCCAATTAGCCAAATACCATACAATCTCATATTATTAAAACAAATTTCATAACATAAAATTTCAATTAAAGTTAGATATATATAGAATTATTGAAATATTAGTATAAGAATATTATAAATTTCTAACTAAATTGTGAGTCAATGATAAATAATTTATCAATCATAATTCACGGATAAATCATAATACTCACATAATTAAAATTAAGTTATTAACATCGATAAATACTATAATTAAATTAACTCCTCTTACTTTAGAAATGGTTTTTTTCTTAAAATCAAAATAAAAGACTCTACAAAATCTTTTATTTAAGATCTAACAAAATTAACCTCACTCCTACATAGATTAATAATTACGTAATTTTAAATCAGAACAAATTTATTTGAGTGAAAATAACTTAATATAAATATAAATTAAATAAATATATACGTAGTATAAATAAATAAGTAAATGAGACCGGTGCATACTAAATGAATAAAATCAATGTATAACTGAACATTAAATTAAATAAATAGATAAGTATGTAACTTAAGATAAACAAAAATTAAAATAAAGTTGATGATATTTTACTTAGGATAAATTTATAAAAGTAATTATGAATAAAAGAAAAAATAATAATAATATATCTGTTTCTTTACCTTAATTATAGAAGATATGTTTAAAAAATTTGAAGATAATCTTTATATTTTCTTTTTTCTCCTCTTTCTTTTCTCACACCTGCACAGACTCCGTTTTCTTTTTCTTACAGCCTCTGTTCTCACCTTCCATTTCATTTACCTCCCCAACCCTATTTATAATAGCTATTGTAATCATTACCTTAGTTTGATTCCAATTAAATTCGTTTAAATACTATTCCAATTTCATTAATTTCATTAGCTTCTAACGTTTCACTCCTAAATTTTTCTTCTTTCAAAAGAGGGATAAGGTCTACACCTTCCATGTACAATCTTATCTCACTTTAAATACTATTATAATATTTTAATAGATTTGTTTCGTAACTTAATTTTATATAAGGTAACATATAAAATACAATGATGTTATTCTATTATTCTATAAAAGAAATTAAATTTATAATATATATATATATATATTATTGTTTTATATATATATATATATATATATATATAAAATTATTTTATCAAGATATTTACCATAGAATTTTGCTTTAAATTAAGTTTTTCTTTTCTTATATTTTATTATTATAATAAGAGTGATTATACATTATTTTTCATTAACATGTATCTACTCCTCAAATTATTTAATATTTTCTTTATAGAATATTCAATTATTTATATAATATAATTTGTTAGTAAAGAAATAATTAACTGAAGTTATTATTGTAAGCCCATTTTTTTTTCACTTCAGCTTATAAGTGATTGAGCCTGGCCTATTCGTAGGCCCAAGGCTAGGCCATAGGGGACCCCAATACCCCCTCTCCAGCCACTAATCCTTCACTTTGTTTCTTTTTTCAAAAATTTTCTCTTTTCCTTCTCACGGTGCTGAAGTAGGAGCTCTGCTAGGGCACAACTGGTTTTTCCCTCAAAGAGAATTGAACCCACCTCCACGTAAGTAGAAATCGAAGCTCAATCTCGTTTATGGTTCCTTTCACCTCTTAAGCTTGATTTCGTGTTGGTCCCAATCATAATCTCTCTTATTCTTGTCTGCTATGTTTCCAGCTTCTTAAAGCTGCTTTTGGTCTTGGAACTCCTCCTGCTACTTGTTTTCTTTCCCCTAAGCTCAACTTTACTCAAGGTAAGGGAAGCTAGGTCCTTTTTCGTATTTTGAAGTATGTGGTCTGTTTCTGCTTCTGTTGTATGCTTAAAATGATTTAAAAGTGTTTGTACTCGTATATGAATGAACTGTATGGATGTGCTTGGTTGTTTTTGGTGCTGTGTGCGTGAAACAGTGGGGGAGAACTGATATTCTCGCCCAAGCGAGCTCATCTCGCCTAGGCGAGAATTGCAGAAGCTCGCCCAGGTTCTACTCGACCATCTCGCTCAGGCGGAGAGTTCTTGTTCCGAGCGACGCATCATCTTGCTCAGGCGAGAACGGCTCGCCCAAGCGAACCCTCGAGAAAAACCTGGTGTTCTCTGCTTGAGTCCTCGTTCAGGCGAGAGATTTTTGGTTTAAGCGAAGAGTGGTCTCGCTCAGGCGAGAAGGTCTTGCCAAAGCGAGAGCTCGCAGAGTGCCACTATTAACGTGCTCGCTTAGGCGAAATAGCCTAGCTTAAGCGAGGTAGTCTTTGTCGCTTGGGCGACAACTTCTAGCTTAAGCGTCGCTTCTAGCTTAAGCGAGAGTAGTGCAGTTTGTGTGTTATTTTCCTGATTTTAGTTGTGGTGGGTTGTTTATCTTGGAAAGCATGAAGTATGTGAAAATGCAAGTGTTATTTAATTTGAATGAACTGAAATTTGTATGCTTGGATTGGTTTATGGCATGAAATTGATGGTTGGTGGTGTGGTAGCATGAGAATTGGATGCTTGAGAATAAAAGTGGTGATTATGGTATGAGGAACATGAGTTTGGTGTGAGATACGCGTAATTCCATGAGTCTTGGGGGAGATCTCATGGTGGTGTATAGTGTATATAATTAAGATAAGGATTCAAGTAAGGATTGCATCCCGAAACTCTAAAGGATCAGTTAGTCTCACATAGAACAAACTGATCCAAGTGGTGAAAGTAGTAGAAGGCCCTAGTCTTTGGCAGGATAATGACCTTAGATGCTTGAAGGCTAACCTTGTGTGTGGTAGGGTGAAACCCATTGGCAATGGCTCTATAGAGCAGTAGAGGTCACCACAAGTGCAAGCGTCCAGTGAATCCGATCTTATTATATGTATCCGGATAATTGAGTCATAGTGTTCTGCTTGTTTGCTATAACATGATTTTTTGCCTACTTTGTTGCATGCTTGAAACCTATTTTAAGTATTTGCTTGCTATAATATGAAAAAATAGCTTACCCTTTCATTTGTGTTTGTTCTTGTCTTACTTTCTCTTTTGCGATGATCACCTTATTGGTGGGAGCAGATGGGGGAAATCCTGAAGGTAGACTTGATGGTGGCAGTGATACAGTTTAGTTGGTCTGTTATATGTGGCTTTTAGAAGCAGTTTTAAGGCTTTGGTGTCTTTGTAATTCCTTGTTCTTGGAGCAACCTTTTGCAAATTGTTAAACCTTTTTAGATTATGTTCTGCTCATGACATTTTTTGTGTGCCTTAATATCTTTTAAACACTTGCATGGATGACTGTAACAATGAATTCTTATATGTATACTGTTCATTTGGTTGCTTTTTTATTATTATAATTATGTGATATTTTATTTTAGTAAATTTATTCTATTTAAATGGATGTCACAATTATATTAATACAATTTATTTTGTAAATTGAGCTACAACAACAGGTATAATAAAAACTACGAACATTTTTTTTATGCATAAAATGTTTTATTAATAAAGATCTTAAATCCAACGTAGTTTCTTTAAAATATATTGATTTGATCATAAAATTTTATAAAAATAGATTGTTAGTAATATATATTAATATGATTACTGGGGTTTTATTTTGGGATGTTACAAGTTTGATTTATATAACGTGTGTACTAGACATTTCTATCATAATCTAGTGAGTGCAAGTTAATCTAAAAAGTAACATAGGTCGGTGGTAGCGCATATAGTTACCATATGTTTGATGTGACAATATTCTTGGATATTCTATTTGGATTATGTAGGTGATCTAGATAAAATATGGTTTATAATTAATTGTCCTTTCACAATTAGGAATTTATTGGTTAGTTGGAAAATAATTCTACAACCTATTATTTACTAGTAGGTACACATTTTACATCAGTTAATATAATTGTAAGATTATTGGAATGACAAATATGTTTTTGTGTGAAATCATGATATTTTATATTCTTAGTTTTTTATAACATTATAATTATATGTATACTTATTGATGTTGCAATTGTGGTAATAGTGTAGGTCAATAGTGTCTAACTCACACAAAGTGGACATTTAAGTAGTGTCGAGTCGAAGGAGTTTCACGGTAAGTGTTTATAATTTGTAAAATTTTTATATAAATTTGACACTTATTATGCTTTAATTGATCATATTTTGTAAGTAAAGAATTCATTTTAGTTTATAATCACAGAATGAGGTATTAAAAAGAAGAAAAATAAGAAATTGATGAATTTTTGATGATTTTGTAGCAAATTATCGAAGAATTAAAAATGATGCACTTGAGCCCCAAAATTCACGGTTGAGCTTCAGTAAGGTAGTAAAAGAAGGATCCAAAACATGACTTTTGGAGCTAAGCCACCACAAAATGGTGCTTAGCACTTAAGGCGGTACCTGACTGAGTCACGAGAGATGTGTTCAACACGTAAGGCGGTGCATGACTGAGCCATAAGAAAATGTGCTCAACACTTAAGGCGGTGCATGAATGAGCCATGAAAGAATGAGATCGACACTTAAGGCGATGCATGACTGAGCCACAAGAGAATGTGCTCAACACTTAAGGCGGTGCATGACTGAGCGCCAAAAGTTGGGCTAAGCACTGCCCAAAAATTTCTATAAATAAAGACCTTGGGTCTTCATTCTAGGCACTGAGTGGAGGCTCCACAATGTAGCAATAGGATAGAATAGGTTCTGTGAGGCATGAAGGAGGTGCTCTTAGAGTAGATCTTATGTGAAAATGCTATTGGAATTGTATTGTAATATTCTATGAGTAATTAAACTCCCTCGTGCCCAAGTTTGATGTAATCAATTCTGATTCTATTCATTTCTACTTCTTGGGTATTTATCTTTGCTTTCATTCAATTGTTTGTGGTTTGATTTATGCTTAATGATGACTTGATCACTCATCTATTTAACTGGTTTAGATTGAGTTGGGAAATCAGTTTCAAACTGTGATTCAATCAAATTATCATACATGTACTAGATGCTCCATGGCATACTAGAGTGAATGTTGGAGGAGAAAGTCTTGCACATTAAAGCAAGGACTCATTCTACTAGGAGTTAAGGAATCACACCAGGTTTGGAGTCCTTAGGTTCTAGTGTATCAGGGATGAACCTATATCTACATAAAAAAAGTACTCTCAGGATATTGAATGATTTACATAATAAGTAAACAAGATGGTAGTAGTGTGGTACAAGAAGATGTGATGAAATCAATTTATAACCCCTACTTCACTCAATCTATCTAATAACTACTATCTAATTTTACTTGTACTCTTTATCACAAGTAAAAAAACCCAAAAATCAAACTACCAATATACTTGCTAAATCCCTTTGGATACGATACTTGCTGATACTACTACATACCAGTACACTTACTGGGAAATAGTTGTTGTGAAATAGTCATCACTCCACATGGTAGATAATATGATATGAAAGAGTATCATACTTAGGGAACTAATGGGATTAATTCTGTCATGGCTTGGTTTGGGAACATTGGCCTTGTGTGTTGAAACATCAATGGAGGAATTGCGAGAAGGCATGATAGGTGTAGAGTTTCATGAATCCATTCAATTCATTGGTCTTCCGAAAACATAATGTAGAATTATTTTTGTTGTTTGAGCAACATTAGGCTGATGGTTGTTTGAGACATTGGACTGAGCCATTTAGGCTAATACCTGGTATATGATTTGATGAATATGAATTGTTTGCACCTTTGGGATGAATTTTGTTAACTGGAATGTTTGGATAGAGCAATATGGTTTGATGTTGGATAATACATGTTTAATACTTAAGATGTGAGTTTCTATGTTGGACTTTGAAGAGAAGGTTCATTGAATGAGTAATTGAGAAGTAAAGATAAAGAGAAATGAGGAAGAATTGTTGATCTAATGAACAACTGATATTTAAATTTATTTTATATCCCTTCTTTAATTATAAATTATCTTTTCCTTATTTTTATTTAAATGTTTTAGCTTATCTTATAGTTCTTATTGGTGTGTTGTCTGTTTTTTTTTTCCTATAATGATCGTATGATAATACGTAATACGGTAGCAGCAGTAGGTGTAGATGAGACCAGTAACTTTGAAACTAAGACAAGACTTTGAAGACTAGATAATTGTATTTAAATAGGAGCATCTATAGTCTTTTAAGATGTTACATGTATGTAGGAAAAACTTCTTCATCTTCTGAAACTCTAAATAACAAGTTTTGTTTTAAATGGTCCTAATTGACATAGACATGGAATATATATATATATATATATATATATATATATATATATATATATATATATATATATATTTTTTTTTTGTTTAAGATAATTTTAGAATAATACATAACTTCTTTTTTAAATAATTATAATTACTTATTGGCTTGAACATCTCCATTATGTTGTAGTTAATCTTTATTAACTGTTGTTCACATGTTACACCACAGGAAATAAAAGATTTAACCTAATTGATAACTTGGTAGAAACCATATATTTATTTAGAAATTTGATATCTCGTAAATAAATAAATAAATAAAAAAATAAATAAATATATATATATATATATATATATATATATATATTATATATATATATATGAACAGCCATAATTCATATTCATAATGTAAGAATAAGAATTTAGAATTTTGGTAAGTCAAAGTATTTCAAATTCACGTAAAAGAAATAAATCATTATCAATGGTCTCAAAACCATCTGTATCAAGGAGACATAGAAAAGTACGTCAATTATATAAAGAATCACAAATAGATTTGGATTTATGGTTTGCATGTGTGAACAGGGGGGAAATATGTTGTTTTCGCCCAAGCGAACAACCCTCGTCTAAGCGAGAATAGCAGAAACTTCACCCAAGTTTCTGCTCAAGTTGTTTTGTTGTTCAGGCGAGAAACTCCAGTTTTGAGCAAAGGGCAATCTCGCTCAGGCGAGAACGTCTAGCTTAAGCGAGAACACTTATGCCGCTTAAGCGAAGACTTCTAGCTTGAGCGAGACTGATGCAGGGATGTGTTTTATTGTTTGATTTCTTTTATTATTTGTTGTTTTACTTCTCAAGAGTGTTATTCATGATGATGTGCATGTATGGTGTGGTGTTTGAGACTGTATTTTATGTGATTGGCATGAGATGTTAATGTTATGAGATAACATGTGGACTTGGTGTGGGAATTTCATGGAGAACATCCCTTTTAATGATAAAGTAATGTGTGTAGTGACTTAAGGATTCAAGTAAGGTTGCATCCTGACACTCTAATGAATTAGTCAGACTCATATAGAGTAGATTGTTTCATGTGGTGAGAATAACATGAGGTCCTAGTCTTTGGGAGGAGAATGACCCTAGATGATCATGGACTAACCTTGTGTGTGGTAGGATGAAATCCACCACAAGTGCAAGCAATAAGTGAATCTGATCTCACTACATGTATTTAGATAATTGAGTTAGAGGGTATTTTACTGTTTACTACATGCTTTGGGTGTTTATGGGTTTACCTGTTTGTAACCCGCGTGCTTATATATCAAAATCATTCTTTTTTTTATCCAGCTTACCCTTTCTCTCTATGTCTGTTTCTTGTTTGGTTTTCTTTTTGCAATGATCACCTATATGAGTGTGAGCAGATGCGGAGACCCCTGGTGATCATCATGATGAGGAAGATGTTGCGGTGTAGTTTAGCTATGTTGGATCTTGCTCGTTGTTGAACCTCTTTTGAAGAACTTTTTAATTGTAATTCCTTACTCTGATGAGCAATCCTTTTGCCAAACTATTTAGCATTTTAAGACATGTTTATGACATTGTTCTGAGATCTTTGGTATTTCCTTTTCATTATAGTTTTGGATAACGGTAAAAGATTGATTTTGATATTTTGATAACTGTGCATTTTGATATTTTCTTTATGTAATTGCTCAACTTTATATTATATTTATTTATATTATATTTATGTAAAGTTTTATTTATTAGACTTATCTATTAAATAGGATAAGAGAATAACTATAATAACTATAACGGTAGTGATAGTACCATGAAGTATTTAGGTTTGAGGGTGAGTTAAATTTTGCTTTCTTAATTAATTTGAAAAAGTTATTTTAGTTTTTCAAGTTTAAACAAAGCACAATTTTCTTTTTCAAACATTAAAGTGAAAAATTAAAATTAGGCCTATTTTAGTTCTAGACATTAAATTTGAAATAATAAATTTATAAATTATAAAATTTGAGAAATCAAAATGTTTTTTAAATTAAAAGCACTGATTTGAACTTCTAAAACTAAATTCTTAAAGTAAACTCATTTTTATCTACCACATCACCTATATTGAAAGGTAGTCTTTTTTTTTTTTTTTTTTTAATAGTTTGTAACATGAGATTCTAGATTTCTACAATAAGATAACACATAATGGAAAGTTAAAAAATATATATAATAAATTAATTACTTTATTTATTTCTCTATTTATTTACAAAAGTTAAATTTCATTCTTTATCTTTTAATATGTTTTATTTAATCTATCAGTTTTTTATTTTAAATCGATATTTTCTAATATTTCTCAGATAATGATGATGAACAATGTGAAAGGTAAAATTATGCTACATCTTGTCGACAAAGAAACACAATATGGAGGTTTCCCATAAAGTCAGAGTTTGGGAAAGAGAAAAATCATTAAAGTGAAGCGGTTGAAAGACGGAAATTGAAATATACAACATTCATTCTCATAACATTATAATCCGGAAAGCCTGACACGTAACTGTACTGTTCTGTATTTGTTCAGTATGGTTGTTACAAGTGTTGTCAGATTTGTTTTCTTTATATTTTGTAAATAAAACACAAGTAAAAAATAATAATAAATAGGTTTGTCTGAGTATATTTGTTTTAAATAGTTTTACAATTTTTTATTAAGAAAACTGTTATTACACATTTTTTAACCTAGTAAATGTAAAAATAATTTATATTTAGTGATTAAGTAAAAATAAAATAAAATAAAACATAAATACAATTATTTTAAAATTATCCTTAAAAGTTGATAATCTTCTATTATTTCTTTTGTAGTGTATAGAGTATAAATTATTTTGAAAACTAGAGCTCAAAACGTCTTTCACTCAGTTTAGTTATTTTGTCATTCTTATCAACTGTTTTATTATTATTATTATTATTATTATTATTATATACATTTATTCATTTACCTCAGAAGGATAGTCAAATTATTAGTTAACTTTCCAAGACTGTGCATCTAACATGGTGCATTTAAATGTAATAAGTCACTCTTTATAATTATTACCATGACATGTCTAAACTGTAACACATTATCACTAAATACTAAACAATAAATATATATATATATATATATATATAATTTTTTTTTCTTCATATAATAAATATATGTCAGAGGATAATCAATTATTTATTATACAGAATAATATATATATATATATATTTATTTATTTATTTATTTATTTATTTATTTAAAAAAAGTTGATTAAATAACATGATGTATTTAAATGTACTAAGTCACTCTTTACATTAAATTAATAATTATTACCATGACATGAGTAAGTAATAATTATAAGTACCATTCAAAATATTATGATTACCGAGTATGAATTCATACAACCACACACTACTTCTTCTTTTGTTAATATTTATTTATTTTTAAACTATTGGATATATAATATTTTATACAATCTCATAATTTATGAAGAAATTATTATTATTATTTTTATTATTAACTGATAAATAAATCTAAGAGAGAAATAATTTAAATAGAAAAGTAAAACAGGAAAGGTGAGAGATTTGTTAAATATAAGTGAAAGAATATAACTTTACAAGTATGATCTATTAAATTATGTGTTACAATATAATTTTGTACAATTAACCCACAAAACTCTGACAACAAAAAAAAAACAACTAGCGTTTTACTGGTTTTGTAATAATCATCGTCTGTTATTATTCAATTCCATGTTATTATTCAAGGTTAAGGTGACAAATAGTTTTTATACACTGTTTTCTCGCATAAAAGAATCAATATTTACTTCTCATATTTTTTTTTAATGTTTTAATTTTTAAGAGTTAATTTTAGTAAAGTTCCAAAATTAAGGTGAACTTTTAAAAATATTTACATAAAATAGGTTGGATTTAACATGATAAAAAAACACTGTAAATTATTACTTAATCACTTCTTTGTAAGTTCTTTAATAAATTTAGTCAAGTAAATAAACTGAATAAACTACGTTGGAAGTTACATTTGTTGAGAATATATAATATATTATTAAAAATCCATTTAATCTATACCAAAAACGTAATACAAATAAATGAATAGAATAATGTTTAAAATACTAATGTTACTTAGGGGTGAGTCTAAATTACTAACAAAAGTATTAATGAATGTGAGATCTTAGATAAACTCTTGTATATTTATTACATTTTCTTTTTGCCTTGCACACCATCTCTCAATTGATTTTAAAAACAATTATAGTGTTGTCATTGATCCAACTTGACAACTAGAGAAGAAATACGAGGTTACTTGAAAATCAGTGAAGTTAACTGGTGTTTTTGTTGGATCTATAATCATAACCAAAATTTATTCTACTTTCATTTCTTTCTTACATAACAATAAAAATAAAAATATTATTATTATTATTATAAAAATTATTATTATTATAAATAGAAAGATCTTGGGTTTTATACATACCTTGGATTTTTTCTTCTTCACCATCACAACCTCTTCTTCCCCCTCTCTCTCTCTCTCAAACCCTAATCCTGGATCTTCCTTTGTCCCTCTTTCTCTATTTGTCTTTAGCTTCGGCAACAGGATCAGGTACATGACTCTTTTTGTTTTCAATGGTCTCAACTGTATTTTGATTTCTTTCATCTTATTTGTGTTGTTGAATTTGACTCATGAGGTATGAAAATTCCATTGATTTTGCATGGTTACGCTGAATCCAGATTTGGATTGCTTTTTGTTCTTGATTCATTGCTTTGTGGATTGATTCAAATCGATTAGCAATTGGGATGCTGAAAAGATTGTCTTGTGCCGCATGCCTGATATAATTCAGGTCCTGGATCTTATGATTATGTTACTGAATTATGCGTTCTCGACGTTCTCGACTTTCTCGGTTGCTAGGAATAGTTGGGATTGGTGATTTTTGAAAATTGAGTTTTGCTGTGTTGTGTTTGACGTTTTTCTAGATAAACTAATTGTAATAATGAAATTGTCTGTAGTACTCTTAGTTTTGAGTTTGATTTGTTGTTTCTTTTCTTTCTATTTAGGAATCAGAGTGTTGAAATGGAAGAATTTGATGTTGGGTATGGGTCCAATTTCTTCTTCTCATGGAAGTTTCTTAACAATAAATATTGGTACAAGTTTGGATAGTCTTTGAATTGTTTCACGTTTTATGTAGGTTTCATTAGGAATCTTGTAGGGTTGTTAAAATCCCGATATCATGTGGGATGTGGAATTGAGAAAGATTTGATCAATTGTTGCAATGATGTGATTGGCAATGGAGTAGGTATTTAATTCATTTAAGATATATTCATTGTTTTCTGAGTCATAAATTTGAATATACTGGGGGAGCATGGAGAAATCATCTGATGTTAGCCAGTTGGATGCTGATGTTCTTTTACCACCTCGGAAGCGTCTTCTTGCTGGATTGAAGAAACAGGGTTCGGATAGTGATGCTACTGCCTCACCATCTCCAGTTGCTGCTTCTTGTGTAACCGATGTTGCTTCCCCCTCATCATCATCCTTTTCATCTGAATTTGAGGCCCGGCTGAAGCATTTGTTAACTTGTCATTCAGATAACCCTAACCTTACACCTGAGGAGGTTGTGGAGGCCTCAAAAGCTGCAGCAATTGCTGCGACTAAAGCTGCAGAGGCTGCCAGAGCAGCAGCTGAAGAAAAGGCTGCAATAGCTGCGACGGCAGTAGCTGCAGCCAAGAGGGCTTTAGATTTGGTTGCATCTTTCTCCGAGGAGGCGGCAAACAAGGAAAGAAATCTGAAAAAGAACAAGTCAAAGAAGCATCTCCCAGTTCAACTGTTGTACAAAAAAAACCAGCCAATTGAAAATTGTAGGACAGACGAAGAATTAGCCCGTAAGTTACATCGAGCCATGAACAGTTCTCCAAGAATCTCTAAGAATTCTCCAAACTCAGACTCTAAAGGTAGTAAACATAAGAAGCCAAGAAGCTCTTCAAGTTTTGAAATGACAGAGGGATCTGAATCTGGTGTGGCACTTGGACATGATTGCTTATCTTTGAACAACGAGCATGCAGTAGCTGGCAAGATTGATTCTGAAGGATCCATCCAAGAGGTAAGCTCAAGTAAGAAAGATAAGAGAGGGGTGAAATATTATAGATCAAGCCAATTAGAGATAGATAATGGGGAAGCAGAGTCGAGTCAATCAAAAGGGAAGAACTGTGAAGAGTCATCTCCCATAGGTAAGAAGAGAGGAAGGGTGAAGCTAAAAAAGTTACCCTTAAGCATTTGCACCTCGAAAGATAAGGCGCTGCCAAAAGAAGAAATAAGAGCCAGAAGTTCTCCATTGACTGGAATGAACACCGGCAATAATGCTGTTGATAGTATGCATTTGTTTACAGTTGAGTCATCCACTGACAGAGCGTTGCCTATTGAGGCTACGTCAATGTGGAAATGCCAAGATTTCAAGGCACCGGCTTGTATCAAACAAAATAAAGCTGTGCAGTCATAAAATTCATATATTACAATGGAATGACCATGTGCTACTGTGATAGATGTTGATAGCTGAGGTAGGAATCATGATGCTTCTTTTTTACAATATGGAATTTATCTTTTTTGTTCATTTTGGTTTTGTAATGGATTTGTACTGATTAAATGTAAATTTAGATTTAGTTGCTTGCTATACATCTTTCAGTTCAAAGTTGTGCTACTTTAACTGGCAGGAAAGCTTGAATTTAAAAAAAAGGAGGATCCAATGAATTGATCAGCTTTTTCATTGTGCTGCTTATTTCTGCTCCTCATTTCTGTTGGAGAATAAAAAGTGAAGACCTGGTGGTTTTTTATTTATACTCTCTGTTATGCTGTTTATTTTTTTCTATATTCAAATTGTGTGAATGAAATGCTGACAGTTTTTTTCCCATTTGCTGCTTTAATATTGAAATATGGATTATCTTGGCATTAAAAGTTTAGAAGTTACGTACTGAATTGGTAGATTATTACTTTCCTGGCATTAAATGAAGGTAAGTTATGACTAAGTTGTTACAAATGATATTATCTTCATTTCAAATAACTATCTCTTGTTTAAGAGCATGATGTACATATTTTAAAAAAATAATTAATTGTATCAAAGAAAATGATAAAATAGTCTTCTTTAACTGAAATACTGTTACTTTAATCTAAGTGTTTCGAATGTATCTAAAAAGTGTATAAAGAAACGTTTACTGATCTAATCCTTTGTATTCTGAGTCACAGATACTTGTCTTGACAAAGAATATTATACAGAACAAGAATGTCAATACTTCTTTTAATTGGTTGAGCATTATAACTTTGACCACACAACAACCTATTAATTTTCTTCATCAATCAGAATGTGTTATAAGGATGCATATGCATCTTTATATTTTATCCTAGGAAACAATTATTTCACACTGAACATACATTTAATATATATTCTTTTGTTAAGTTTAATCTCATCAACATCTCAAATTTATATTTAGCCATTTAAATCTAACCTTACTCCAAAAACAAAAGTGGATTAAATAAATAAAATGTAATTTTTTTCTAAAACTTATTTTATCTATATAGTCTATTGTAGCTATACTTACGCGATGAGCTCAACTTGAGTAATACATTAATTTATTCTTCTAAAATTAAAATGGGATCAATATCCTATTGAAAAAAAATGTTATTCGAACTCTCAACGTTATCTACCATCATTGATTGTAGTTTCTAATATCAAATTTTGATCCTAGAAAGTTAGTGTATTTTTCAGTTAAAACAGTTTTGCGTTGATTGAGTTTGAAGTTAAAATCACCCTCAGCTAAATAATGTTTAAATATTGTGTTGGTTGACACAGATGGAAAACTAGTTAGGCTTTATTTAGATCCAATCTCAGAGTATATTTTTCAGAACTTTTATATTAAAATATAATTTTTGAATATAAAACATTGAAGACTAAGATAAATTATCATTAAGGATCTTGACTTAAGATTTTTTAAGACTATAAATTTATTGTCAAAAAAGGTGAAAAGAGGTAATGTGGTGTTTAAAATTGACATTTTCAAAGCATTTGATATTCTCAGTTGGGATTTTCTGACTCAAGTGTTAAACTGTTTTTTTTTTTTTTTTTATGTAATGTTTTTTTTTTTAT
>Ga0214544_1004701_pt1 | contig 27204 bp, 12 predicted proteins | sample CNSS3metaG_FD_160074 | JGI IMG/M metagenome (GOLD analysis project Ga0214544, IMG submission 160074) | Root nodule microbial communities from cowpea collected in UCLA plant growth center, Los Angeles, California, USA - CNSS3 | ecosystem: Host-associated > Plants > Roots > Nodule | place: USA...
AATGGAAACATCCAAGATGAAAGTAGTAAGTTTTACTTTATGAACGACTTTCATGTTCAATTTCCCCCCTATATACATTCTCTGGTCTGTTCGATAAATCACAAAGACAAGCATGCAGGAGAGACACAAATCTCCACGTTACCATTCTCCATTGAAGTCACCAGTTGTCATGCACATAAATGCCTGCAAAAATTCTGGCTCAACCAAAGCCAGAGGCAAAACCAATAAGAACAGCCTAACATAACATTTTCATTCTTTTCTCACTAGTTATGATTTGTATCAAACTAACATTTTAAAACCAAACTAAACTGAAACTATTGATGTTCCAACGTGAATAATGAAGCATACACATCATTTAACTGCCATAGTTAATGCAAAACTAGTTGACTCACCATAGATACACGCTTCACATACAACATCATTAGACAACAATTGACTCACCAAAAATACACCAGACAGCACAACCAATGATTCCAAGAGGTGATTGTGAAGTTCTCATTTGATTTCCTTCCAAATTCATGGCCATATCAGTACCAAACGTGGTGATGTTGTAATTTTGTTCCAATGGTTAGGGAATAGATATCAGCACTAAAGTTCTGTTTTCACTCCCTTCTTTGAGATGGTTGTCTTCTTTCCCCTCCACCACTGTCGTATATGACTAGAATATTTGTTTGCTTGTTTCTTCAATGTCATGCTTGTATCCTCAATTCTCCTTTTTATCACCTGTTTCCAGTCTCTTTTTCCACTTTCTTTTTCTTTCAAAACTCTTCCCTGCAAAACGCAGTTTACTCAAACCATCAGTCTCTGTCAAAATTTCAATCAATATGAATAAAAGGAACAGTTAGTACCAATTTTGATGGGAAGTTCGCCTCTTCATCCTCGTCTTCATCTTCATCATCGCCATCTTCACCACCAAAATTCTTCATGTTCATCAAATCATCCCTTGAGTACATTTTCATGCCTGGTGCTCCGGGCATGCCCTGAACCAGAAAGAAATACAACGTGATCATAAACAACAAGTAACATTCAGCAAACAAGAGTTTATTAATCATGTATTATTAGTGTAAGAGGCTTTACAGAATTTGGATTTTCTACCGGGTTTGTTTGTACTGTTAATAGAGAATCTGAACTCGGTTTTACATTGTTAACAAATCAGAATCCTCAGTAAATTTTTCAGAAAGGTACTTATTATGGAAGTCAGAAAATCTTAACATACAAGATCATTTAAGACAGGTTGTCAATGTAACGTACCCTTATACTGTCATACCACATCTGATTTATTCTAAAATATAAATACAAACATAAAATACAAGGAAAGAAGGTGAAATACCTCCATAGATTTCAGCAGTTTTTCCATTTCAGCTTCCTTGGAAGACTTTGCAGCAAATGGTTCACCAGGTGCCCTGTTCTGCAACACAAATAGATATCTTCATGACGAAAATAGCAAGATTTTCCATTAAGAAATCATGCACACCATCAAACAGTAATGCTAAGTGCATACAACTTTAGATAGCATCATTGCAGATCAACTTTCTAGTTTCTTAAAAACCACATAGTCCAAATAATGGAAAGTTTAATCGGTATAGTATCTATAATTTGAATCCTAAAAGTGTTGGGTTTAGGGTAAATATTTTGGTTGATAAAAGTAATCACAGATTAGAATTTTATAACAAAATAAAGTAACTAGCACTTCACCCTGATGTTCAGCAAAGACATTAACAAAAATTAAAGGCAAAGGTTTATATATATGTGTCTGCAAGAAGACAACTGCTCCTATACTTAAACATAAACTGCAATACTATGGTTGTCCATCACACATGCTCAATTTTCTTGTTACTCTTTTGTTTTCTTTTTCCATCATTGACAATAAACCCCAAGCATTCAATTTGAATGCCTAAAGCGCAAGGATTATACAAGACAAACCAAGAGAATCATCGTAACAATGATCACCAGAAAACTTATTATTCTATACAGCAGCAGAAATCACAAACTCAATACTACCCAAAAGAAGATTATCTTTAACAACCAATTTCCATGCATCAATAATTAGTTCACAACGAAACTGTATGCCAATCATAACCATATCACCAGAAGCATCAATTTTAAACTATAGTTACCTTAGGGACTGGGGGTGGCTTGGTACTGCATGCTTTAGTAAGGTCTTTGCAGAGATAATTGCGCAATGAATCAATATCGGGCTTGGAACTATATAAATATTCAGCAACATCAGTATCCGAATATCCTATAACCTGCAAATTCCACATTACCAATCTAGTATCACAAACATCTCAACATAAACATTTGTAGGATACCACCTTCAAATATGGACTTTTTAAAAACACAACATATACAAAAACCAGCGCAGGAAGTACATTTCAGATGATGAACAGTTTCAACAACATCATAGATATTGAGTGAAACTTGTTCCTTTATTCAACTCTCTCACATAAGCCAGTTTCAGAACCAGACCAAAAGATGAAATTTACTGGTGGCAAACAAAAGCACTGAAAGCAGGTGTAAATTGAATTTGGAATATACACATACCTCCTGACAGGCTCGCTCAATTGTCTTGCATTCAGAATTGCATTGTCCTTCAGAGTCTTGTTCCTCAAGCTGATAATGAAAAAAGAAGTTGGAAAAACAACATCAAAGTATTACCACAGAGTCCATACGACCAACACATTTTTTTTTAATTTAATACTAATACTTATTTCTTTCACAATCCAAAGAAATTACAAGGTGCAACAAATGTGGGAAAATGGCATAGCAATGTCAAACTCAAATTAAAAAATAGAAATTTACACTAGCCATAAGAAGAGTTCTCTTACCACCAGCCTATCTCCTTCCTCCACAATATCTATGCGCAATATCCAATCCGCTTCTGCCTTTTTCAGATTACAAACATTCTCCGCTATCTCAATGATCTGGTACTCCGAGATCTAACACAGAAATACACACAATAATCGAATATCTATCACCAAAAGCCTACAAATCAGTTCTAAAACAAATACAAGGAAGCTATTCAGAAGGAGAAAAAAATAAAAAACAAGAACCTTTTTGGGAGCGATCTGAGCTTGCTTGTTATGAACCTGGTGATGCAATTCCTTAGCGAGCTTCTCACATACCTGACACCTTATGTACGGAATGTCCTCCTTTCTTGCCACCCCAACCGGTTTCTTGGAACAGTGTGAGAGGGGCACCCATGCTGCAACCACCACTGTTACAACTACGACCCAAGACACGCCCTTCATCTTCCCACAACGCCTCACAGCACCACCTCGGATAGTAACAGCTGATACTCAGAAAGATCACAATTTTCACCAAATTAGACGACGGTACGATTCGGTGGTTACGTGAGTAACACACCAAATAAATCAACCGTTGAAAAAACCCTTTTATTATATAATATTCTTAAATACATGTAGTTGGCATTTGGATTTTAAGCCCAAACTAAAACCCCAACGACCCAAATCGAAAATCCACCGGTCACCTCGCGTGGCAGCTCCGTCGGGTCTCTGGTTCAGCGGCGTCACTGTTCCCTTCTTTTATTTTCCCTCTTTCGTTGTTCCCTCGTGCGTACGTATTCCCTTCTTCTCTTTCTCCTTTTACCAAACATTATATCTTCCTTTTATTTGTTCATTTCATTTTTTTTATTTTTCTGAATTTCGTTTGCTGCTGTTATATATATATATATATATAAATTATGTAGTTTTGTTTTTTTATTTGTTTTTTTCATTTCAATGTTTGTTTTGTTATTTTATAAAATAAAAATTACACCTTTTTAACTTATTTGATTGGTCCAAATAAGAAAAAAAAAAATCTAGGCCCACATTCTCCACCAATAGGAGAAAGCTAACACGTAGATTGAGATTTCAAATTTTCCCGTAAAAGAAAAATCCAATTTTTATAGTGCACGTAAGAGTCAGTACGAAACCGGTTCGAACCGGGCTCAAATCCTGACTAAAACCCTTCTCTTATAAACCCTAGAAATCAGATTTGCTCGTTTATATTTGTACTGGGGAACGTCGATTAAGCACTCTTTTCTTCTTCAATGGAGGCCACAGATTTGGTCCCTTTAGTGGGTGAGAACTACGCCCTCAAGCTGAAACACTCAATGCAAGAACTTTTGTCTAAGATTTCCGAAAAGTCATCAAATTTGTCTCCTTTAGTCTCTACGTTTTACGAATTGATGCAAGCGAAGGTTGATCCACCCTTCGAGGTGATATGGGCCTATGCAGCAATAACCTTTCGTGGACGTAACCCGGAGAAAGGCGATGCCTTGGATAAAATATTGGTCGCCAAAGACTTGTTTCAGTTGCTATCTGCGTGTTCAGGTTCTGTTTGTGCTTCAAAGAGCATCGTTTTGCTGGCGCCTGTTGTTTTTGTGCTTCACGGAGTGATAGTGGAGCTGTTAGGAAGGGAATTGAGATGTAAGAGAGAGAAGAAAGCTATGAGGGAGGTGAAGTCTTTGGTGGATGTAGTTCTTGGGTATATAAGCCTTTCATGTCATAACAAGGTTTATGAGGAGGAATCTGATTCAGCGAGATTGATTTTTCCTTTCACTGATTTGGCTCATCTTTGGGTGACCATGAATGGTGACGCTTTTCGATCTTTGTTACCTCTTGTGAGCAGTGATGTTTGTGACTGGATTTGTTCTAGAGGGTTTCATGTTGATTACTTGGGTGGTGCTATCATCATGGAAGTGTTCTTATTGAAACTTTGTCTTTCTTTTAATCTGGCAACGTCAAGGGAAGGATTGGAAATGAAGCTGAAGAGTTGGGCTGTTAGCTCAATATCAAGCTTTCAGAACATATACTTTTTGGGTTAGTTAGGTTTTATTTATCTTTTTATTAATATTTCAGTTTCCCCTTACTTTTCATATACATGTCAATGTAGCTTTAATTTACTGGTTTATAGTCGAAGACTTGTACGCAAGAAGTTATAGCTCTGCACTATGATATCCTCTATGAAATGCATGAATTTTCCATGGGCCAGGTTATTTGCATCTTTGGTGCATTTTGTCCAGGAAGTTCTATTTTGAACCTTTTCACGATTGAACTCAGCTGGGTCATCGAAGAGTTCCCATTAGAAGCACTTGATCATTTGCTTCAACTTTTCTCTAGGATTCTCATTTTAATGGTTTCTATTTAACGTGTATTTATCTTTTGTGTAACCAGAGATCCTTATGAGGACGGCACTGGAGACACCATTGCCTCTGATCTCAATAGTGGTCAGTATTTTATCCTTGTATTCGCCATTAGTTTATGTAATTTGTTTCCTTTTTATTGTATGTAATTAGAAAAGGTATTTGTTCTCATTTCCGTTGCACAAAAGTTCAACACCATGATTTTATAGACCACGGCTATTACTAGTATAATCAAACTTTTCGTTGATTTACACTTACCCTTGTTTATTTCCTTAGTCCATTTATGGGAATGTTGGGATTCTAAAAAGTGTTTCCTTCTATCTCTATCCGTGCAGAAACCTGAAGATGAAATTCTATCTAGGAAAGTTATTTTTGATGCTGTACTATTTGTAGACTACCCTTTCCTCTATTCAAATGCCAACATACAAAACCTCACCTTAACCAGATTGATTGTTACTCATGGGGCTGTGGAGTATTTTAGGTATGATACTATGAGGAATTAATTATTGTATTATGTGTATGTAGTTCTCTCATTTTTGTTACATGGTGTAATTTCTAAATCTGTATCAACTCAGAGGACTTGGTGATCAGAATAGAACTATCTCGTATATGAAGGAATTTTCTGCTTCTCGATTGCCATTGCAAATAATTAAATGGGTCACTAGCCAGAATAGTTTGGAAGAAAAAGCTGGCAGAGCTAATGGATCCTCTCCCAAAGCTCTTATACGTGAGTAGATCTGCAACTTATATTTCTGATCAGATATGGTGCTCAATGCATTACACACCTAAAATGTTATTAATGCACTGTGTTTAATCTAACCAGTTTGGCTGCTGAGCCTTGAGAATCAAGGGATCAGAGTTTTTGAAGATGATATTTTAAAGAACCGTGCTGCATTAGGTCTTGATACTTCCAAACCGGAGCACCCTGCAAGTAACTTGAAGAAGAAGATAGCAGATGATGACCTTTTCTATGTTGATAATGCTGGGGAAGAGGGAAATACAGGTGAGGATGATAAGCAAAACAAATTGATTAGTGATGCGTTTGTAGCTGCTGCACAAACTATGAAGTTACCCAAGAATAAAGCTCGGAAAAGAAAAGGAAAACACAGTGAAAAGAAAATTAAATTTGTCAAATATGATCTCCATCAAAACTCTAAGCCAGTCAAAGCCAGGACTTCAACCGCAGATGATAGTTCAAGCGGTGAGAGTGAAGTTGAGGACCCGATCTCTGACACAGATGCGTAAGCTAGAATACCAAACTGATATCAGTGTTAAAGTCACAGCCATGTTATTTACTTACTCCAACAAGTTGCCACAGACCCTTTTTGTTAGGATCCTTTACATGATGAGAGGTCTCAAGAGGTGGTGAGAAGTTGCATACTGCCTCATCAGTTTTGTCAGCATTGTGTTTCTGTGTTTGCTAATTTAGTTCAGGCAGTCTCTAACGAGTTTTTGGTGCTGTCACATTGCAGTTGCACTGAACTTTCTTAAGAACCTGCTTAGTTTTGTGTGTATTATATTATATTAGTAATGTCTGATATTTAATACTGAAATTTGTATCCGCAGAATCTTACATTTTATTTGCTTTTGCCTTTTGGTAATCTAGATATGCATGTAACTGAAAATGAATACTCAACAATTTTGTCTGAAAAGGTCGGCATTTTTTTCTGTTGCGATGCGGTATGGAAGAAAAAAATTAAGAATGTTCCAAATTGCCAAAATCTTTAATCAATGTAGTGCAGTGGAGTTCTAATTGGCTGTTTTGAGCATAGTGGTAGAAACTGTGTTTTCATTTCGTTGAACTGCAGATTGAAGATTTTTCTTTGGTGATTTGAAGTATTATGCTTGCTACTCAAGTTCAAACAATAAAGTCTTGATACTGAAGAATTTAGTAACGTAAGTTATGTTAGTTGGGACAGACAAAAATGTCAGAAGTTGAAAAGTTAAGAAATGAACTTGAAATGATTATAAGTGGTGGTGTGACACATTATTAGAATCAGAAGGAATTGACGATGTAACTCTTGGTCCTTGACTTTAACATTTTATTTATTCCAAGTAAATAATGTCCTTTTATTATTTTCCTTCAAACACAATCCTGTTCGAGAGAAATGTTTCAACAAACTTCCTTGACTACATTGTAAGAGAGTAACCCTTTTTCACATTGACCCTGAAAGTCCTCTTCTAACAAAGAACAAATGAATTGCTGGCGTAACAAAGAAAAAAAGACAATGTGAAAGTGATTAATAAAAGATTTGAAGCTGTGGGAAAGATGTTAAAAATGAAAGAGCCTCTATGTATTATTAATTGCTCATCTTCATAAATAAATCTGGAGTCCGTATGGAATGTACATCATATACAGCTCCCTGATTCCTTTATGACTGCCTACAAATGGGATGCACCCACACACATACATATGTTATTGTTATTATTATACCTATATATATACATATATATATATATATATGTATATGTATATATATTCATATTCATAGCCTCCCACGGATTCTGAATTTCCCTTTCTATATCTACAATCCGCCATCTCCTCTCTATTTGTCTCAAACAATAAAAAAATCAGAAAAATCAATAGAAGAAGAAAGACTGCTATGAAGAAAAATGTGTGCTTGCTCCTCCTGGTCAAACTTGCAGTTAAACACGTGTCTTTATAGGTTTCAGTTTCAATCCCATGCTCTCTGGGGAAAGTAGTTCAGGAGAGATGCAAGATGGACTGAGCGGGCTCTTTGGGCTGCCACTGAGATAGCTTGGCCTATACATCCCATATCCCTTTAGAAAGTTCTCCATAGGGACCAGCATTGCATATGGTTGTTCCTCTGTAACCATTGATCCACAACCCTGGACCTGCCAGATCAATCCACTCTTAAACATGCTTCATGCATCATGCATTCTCAATTTCTTATCATAATCAAACACTAGTTATAGGTTTACAGAATTATAAAGCTAACCATGCATGTATATACTCATTATTTACATGCATGTCACCAGACCTGTCAATTTGACCCATGTGACAGATGTACATGTTACATATACTAATGAACATTCATTCTTTCACGTACCTCGACCAAGGCAGTGTATCTCCTATCAAGTTTTGAAGTCATATGAATAGCCTCTGAATGGAAAGGAGAGCTGTCCCCAACAAAAATAAGTGTACGACATTTTAGTCTCTTCAATCCTTCCGTTATATCAGGTCTCCTGCAAAGTTTGCAAGTGAAGTTGGAGCACATAGATATGCTAACTCAGTTAAGTAAAGGCATGTTCAGATAAAACAATTACAAGCTCTATGAGAAGAAAATACGTAGGTAAAATTGAATTGAGCTTCTCTCAAAATAAAATCAACTTATGCCTTAAACTTTTATGAAAGTTCTTCCGTCTATCCTTTTAAAAAACTGAAGTACATACTTTGATGTTATCTAAAAAGAAAGTCAATTTGTTTTATATCTTTATTTTCATATAAAGAAAATTATCTTAGCAGATCTTACTCATTGATAGCCTGAAGAAACCGAAAGATATTGATGCTCTTTCTCTCATCTAGGAGCTGGAAACAAATCGAGAGAAAGAAGCAAAGTGAGGTATATGCAGCAGAGAAAAAAATAAAATTAAGAAAATAAAATTCATATTTCAGCTGCAGCAGAAAAATGGAGGGACTAAAATAGCTTTGCACATACTTTTCTGCATGCTTGAACTATCTCTGATTCTGGAAATTCAGCATCACCACGAACTTCCTGTTAAGGTTGGCCATGAAAACTTGAAACATAATAAACAAAGAAATGCAAGAGGGCTAAGATCCTTGCATTACAATACCTTGCTGAAGTAGCGCTGGAGCAGACACTCTTTCAACACGCCACACACACCGTAGAAATATAGCAAATTTGACATCATCTAAAATTAAAAGCAGTCTCAGTATAGTAAAGTTATCAACCAGAGAACTCGTGAGTGCATTACTGTTGCCATTTTAAAGAAACCTTATTATAAAACCATTCAGTCCAAGAAGGAGCTTTGCACAAGGGAGATACAAGTATTAAACCAACAACACGCTCCCTATATTTTGTCTGCATCGAAATAAACATAAGATGTGCTACGTATTAAAACATATTAGGTACAAATTTTAAATAGAAAAGCTACTGATAAATGGTTAAACAGTCTCTTCAAATTGAAATAAGGTACATACAGCGAATAGTGAAAGAATGTAAGCACCAGCTGATGCTCCCATACACATCACTGCACCAAGCCTGGACAAGGAAAAAGTTCATGCAATCAGTAAATACATCAGACACATTAGATTTTCCCACACTACATATATGCAGTGCTCTTTTGCTCACTTTCAACTTTTGTGCATAACTATGAAAAGAACCTGAAGTGATTTGTCTCTTTCTACATTGGACGTGTTCTTAAACACATGGAACAGTTTCAGAAAATGAAAAAGCTAACAATAAGGCATAGTATATAGTTACCGAAAATAGTTGAGAACCTCAATTATTTGATTTGCTAAGTCTTCAGCAGAAGGGATTGGATCATCGGGACAAACTGCAGCTGCTCCCAACTACAAAAACTCTTGTGGAATTTGCAGATAAACTATGTAAATAATAATATTCAGTTTAACATGCAATAAAAATTTCATTTTAGTAGATAAACTTACAAACCTCATGCCCAGGAGGACAGATATGATATATACAGAAGTTATGAAGAAGCAAAGAAGCGGCCTCTGGACAGAAAAATAATCCTTGGAAACAAGACAGATCTGCCTCAATACAATGAAATAAGACAATGCCTCAGATCAAACATAAATCTATACAACCATTAACATGCTCACAAAGTACTAAGCAACAAATTTAAGAACAGCTGGGGAAAAAACGATTCTTGACATTTTAAACAAGAGTAATGTGGTCACAAGAAAAATCAAAATGACTCCACTTACAATTTAATGCTACATCAGGGTAAGTGATCAGAGGTGGTTTGTTTTGATCGCCACATACTATAACAGATACAGAACCACAGCCCGTTCGAATATGATGTTCCTAGAATAATATACTGAAGTAAGTGTATGTCAAAAATACAAAAAAGAAAAAATGGGGCAAAGAAGCACAAAAATTGAAGCAAACTTTCTAGTGAAAAAGAACGTCCCTGTAAAGCAAAGGATATCCTTTATTTTGTATGTACTCCATTCAAGTAATGAAAAACTGTTTCAAACATATCTAAATTATTTATTTACTGACATGGCTGCCATGTGCCCCTACCCGTCTTTTTGGATGACCCAAACTAACAAGCAATAGGCCAATAGCATATTAACTCGAGGTTGAAAAAAAAAAAAAAGAAGATAAATGACATAAGTACTGCCAGATTCCAATCATTGTATCTTCAATAAACAAAACAAGGTAAAGCCAGTGAAATGAGGATAGTGTCTTAAAATGTTACATAAAGAACGACTTTACCTAATCCAATAAATAACCGATACGTATATAAAGCACAAAGTAACAGATAGAATTGGCCCAAGTACAATAATGATCAAAAGGCTAAGAAAGGCACAGCGATGATTCTTATAGACTGTAATGCACTTTGAAAGAACCGATGAGACAGAAAAGCCAAACCACAAAGGATCCAATTCCTTCAAAGCGATGAACATCATCATATAAAATACAGGAGGTAGAAAAAGAAAAGAAGAACCCTTGACCCCACCTAAAAAACCAAAAAGAAGAATAAAATGAAAAGGAAAACAACAAAGTGTGTGCAAGCAAGAAAACAACAATGAAATTTCCCATATCATCTAAACCGCATCCAATGCTGCAAATGCAAAGGTAAAATCCATTTCCTCCACGAATCGATAAATCCATATAAGAAGCCCGATAACAGCTTAAAATTAATAAAGAAAAAACGGAAATTCAAAAATGGTGAGTGGATTGGCGATGCAAAACATACGCATTCAAAGGAAGAACATAATGAAATGAAACAAGAAGGAACCCCGTGACGAATTGCTCTACTAAAAAATTCCCAATTATGCGAAAGTGTGAAGGGTTCTTCAAGAAAAACTCTTCAGCAGAAAGAATGTGGTGAAAAGAGAAATTGGAAGAGGTTAATGAAGAGAAATGAACCCATTAGAAAAAAGAAAAGCTTTGGCAGAAAAGAAGAAACCTTTCTGGCTAGAAGGAGCACCTCCATGTCTACTGAAACGGATTCAGCCATGGGTTTTCTTGGCTGCAGCTCTGCCCTCTGTCTTCTTCTATCAAAATTCTTCTTTTCTGTGTTGTTGTTGAGCTATGTCAAAAAGGGTCATGTTATGCATAAAATATATATAGAAAGTGAGAGAGAGCGCAAAGACACAAAGCGGTTGTTCGGTTGTTTCTCTCTCTTCCTTTAGCTAACATTACATTAAACCTACGGTTAACCACCACCCACGGCTCTCTGTGACTTGGGTCAATTTTTAACCGCCACCCAACCATGTTTTACACTAACTAAACATAAATAACCAAATTATCCTTTTAAACTACCAACAATAAGCTCAAACTATAATTATGATTCATACTAATAATTAGTTAAAATAATAATAAATGAAGGCAAGAATGTGTCAATAATATATATATTCTTTTATGTTTTTCTATTATTGCTAATGTTTCCAACAACAAAAAAAGTTTTACTTTTAATGTTTTGGTCAATGTCTTATAAACATTTACTAATGTTTTTATGTAATTATTAATACCAGTAATATTTGTGTACTAACACATTAAAATGTTAAATGAGCTGTTTTTTAATATATTTAAATATAGGATTGAATATATTTTTAGTTTTTAAATTTTAATAAAAAATTAAAATTTATCTTTTGTTTAAAATTTTGATATAATTTGATTTTAATTTTTAACGTAATTTAATATTTTTTTAAAAAAATTTAAGATCAAAATATATCAAAAAAATTTAAGTTTATATTTAAATTTAAAAATTAAAAACATATTTAATTCTTAAATATAATGATACTTTTTACGTATTTTTATTTTTTAAATATCTGGAAATCTTTTGATATTCATTAATTATGAATGTTATTGTTGTAACTTCAAGTCAACGTACGTGAAACTATAAACAGTATCTAATATCTAAAGTATATGAAAAATTTTGTGATGTTAAACTAAATAAACAAATATTAAAATTATATCAACATATTTATAATTTAATATTTATGAAAAAAATTAAAACTAATACTCCTCAAACAAACGCTTTATTTTATTATATTATTTTTTAAAATTTATCATAATTTACGTACAAGAAAATATTGAAACAAATTATTATAACTTTTATTTCTCAATATTTTGTTTACATAATATATGTGAATTATATAGTAATATTTAAATATAATTTAATTTCTTTTGCTATAACTTAATTGTTTGAAACAATTTTTAATCATTAATTTAATAAAATTAAATATTTTTCAAAAAGAAGTCATTGGTGATAATTAAATTTACAGATTAAGTATGTTTTTAATTTCTGAACTTTAATCTAAATCTGGAATTCATCACTCTCTCTAAGAGATTTCGATACATTTTAATTCCTAAATTTTAAAAATAAATGAATATAGTCTTTTTAACTCAATTATGTTAACTTTTTTTTAGGTATCAAACGTATTTCTAAACAAATATTGAATCGAGAATGTGTCATGTAAAAAACTTCAATATGTTACGTAAAAAAAAATTAACGTAATTATCCGAATCAAATTTGAAATTTATAAATACAATTCCACTAAAATTTGATAAATACAACTTTTTTCCTCTCACATGTTCTATTTTGGGTGGATGAAATAAATAAAAACACAATTTAATTATAAATATTTTATACTTTTTCTTGTCTTACTTATAAACTAAGTATATGTACTAATTAGATTATTAGTTTCAAAATACTCATCTTTAAAAAACAATTGTGCCATTTGTCTTCATTAGGGTAAATTTCTTCTTTAACTTTTGCATGTCATTCCACAACACATTAGAGTGTAGACTTCATCATACTTTGTCATTTTTCTCATAATTTTCTACTGATTTATAGTTTGATTGGTAAGTATTATTTTATAATTTTGCCAAAAGCATATTAGCCTGAAATATTAATTTTTTTCCATTAGTATTTTAAAAAAAGGCCAAAAAGAATTAGTGTAAAACAAAAATAAAAGGGAATAAATTGAATTTAAATATTTAAAAAAGAAGAATGAAAATGGGGGAGAGGGAGGGACCTGGTCCTACTTGGAGGCTGTAACATAAATCACTAAACCCCATCCTCATATTCAACTCAACTACGCAATTAAACAATTCTCAAATTCAATTAAATTCAATTGCTTTTTCTTTCGTTCCTTTCTCAATCGTAATTCTTCTGAAAAAATGGAGGAGCAGAAGAGGCATCACCCAGAAGGCGGGAACAAGGGTCCGCTCGATCTCATGCCCCTTTTCGCCAAGGAGTTGCTCGCCGGCGGCCTCGCCGGCGGCTTCGCCAAGACCGTCGTCGCTCCTCTCGAGCGTGTCAAGATTCTCTTTCAGGTCACTCAAATATTCTTCTCGCTTTCGTCTTTCTTTCTTTCATCTTCCAGAATCAAATGTACGATAGAGATATAAAATAATAGTTAGTTTCAGTGTTCTTTGCTTTAAAACTGTTCATGTTTCTTGTTGCTTGATTTCTTAACGGGTTTTCTTTTTTTCTTTTTTTTTTTTTAATGGCAGACGCGAAGGGCTGAGTTTCAGAGCACAGGACTGATAGGATCAGCGGTCAGAATTGCCAAAACGGAAGGCCTTCTGGGTTTCTACAGGTAGTTCTCAACCCAAACTCGTAGTCAAGGTTTTCAAAAAACGGTGAATGAGTCATCAAGGTTTATTGAGTTCACTGTGGCTCCGATGTGGTAGCATTAGCCACACTTGTTCGTGATTTCTGACGATATCAAGAATTGCTATGTAATTGTGATCGTGATCATAACTGCAGATTATAAGCTTCTTTTCACTCTCACGATCTCGGGGGCTGTATCTTTTTAAGTATCTTGTGGATTTATTTGCAGAGGAAATGGAGCAAGTGTTGCAAGGATTATTCCTTACGCGGCTATTCATTATACGTCTTACGAGGAATACCGGAGATGGATTATACAAACTTTTCCTGATGTGTGGAAAGGTCCTACCCTTGACCTTGTGGCAGGATCACTCTCTGGAGGGACAGCTGTACTTTTTACTTATCCGCTTGATTTGACTCGAACCAAGTTAGCTTATCAGGTAAAGTATCTTTTTCAGAAATTAATTGTAATCTATTTTTTGGGGGTTAGGAGCTGTAGGAAAAGTTTTAAGCGTTAATTTGTCTGCATTTGATTGAAACTGCAGATTGTTAGTCCAACAAAGTTGGGTGCTTCGGGGATGGTTAATAACGAACAAGTTTACAGAGGGATCACTGATTGTCTTACAAGGACTTACAGAGAGGGTGGCATCAGGGGTCTCTATCGTGGAGTGGGTACGAATTTAAATCAGCTTATTTCCATTTCTCGTATTTTTGTATCGTGTATCACTGTGGCATTTTGTTCATGGCAACAGCTCCAACTCTTGTTGGAATATTCCCGTATGCGGGTTTGAAATTCTACTTCTATGAGGAAATGAAGCGCCATGTCCCTGAGGAGTACAATAAAAGCATCATGGCCAAATTGACGTGCGGATCAGTAGCAGGGTTATTGGGTCAGACCTTTACATATCCTCTTGAAGTTGTTAGGAGGCAAATGCAGGTAATTTTCGTATTCCGATCACCCAGAGACTGATTGGTAGATATCAAATAACAGTGTACAATTATTTGACAAACATATGGCCAGATTCAAAAGCTCCAGCCCTCTGATAATGCTGAATTGAAGGGGACTTTGAAATCTATTGTTTTGATTGCCCAAAGGCAAGGCTGGAAGCAACTGTTTTCAGGGCTGAGCATCAATTATATAAAGGTGATACAAGTAATAGCTTATTAAAAGTAACAGACAGACACTCTAAACTCATTCTGTATGACTAATTGTTGAATTTTGTGATTCAGGTCGTTCCTTCTGCGGCCATAGGCTTTACAGTTTATGATACAATGAAACTATACCTGAGAGTTCCATCAAGAGAAGAAGCTGCAGTTGAAAATTGAAATGGTAACCAGCAAAAGAATCAGCCAAGCATCATCACAATTATTTTTAGTATAAAATGGGCCCCCTTTCCATTTTAGCCTGCTAACTTCCAATAAGCTTCAAATTGGCTTCTTGGTCTCACTCAATTTGACTGCCATTCATACATAAGTGCTGCTGCACATTGCATTCTTTCAAGTTGTACAGTGAGATGGAGCTTATATTCCATCTTCAAATAGGATAGAACTTGTACTTCAGTTCACCTTACCAAGGAATGATCCCCTGTCTGGGTTTCATTCATATGGTAGCCTGCATTCTTTCTAGTTGTACAGCGAGATGGGGCTTATATTCGATCTTCAAATAGGATACAACATATACTTCTGTTCATCTTACCAAGGAGTGATCCCTTGACAGAGTTTCATTCATTTCTTCAGTTGAGGAAACACCATGTATGTTGTTTAGATAGGAAAACCATGTGCTCATTAAATAAAAGATAAATTTGAATGAGGAAATAGAGAATCATTTAGAAGTGTTGTTCATATCTAATATCTCCTCAATGCATTTGGTTTATTCTAAGCAGTCTCCAGAATTCTATTACCTTCCAGTTTCCGTGGTCAATTGTTCTCAACTAATTACGTTATATACTTCAGGATTTAACATCACAATATACTGTGGGAAGGAAAGACTAATCTTTAGAGAGTTACTACTTAAATTATAGGGGCGACATGGAACACTCTCCATATTCCATCTATAGGATTTACATGCTATCTAAATTCTAGATCACTAAAAGTACATTTCTAAGAACGCTTTATAGCATATTCCTGGAGCAAACATTTCGAAATAAGTATACCGATTGTTTGTTACCTTTACTAATAATCGCGTACCACAAAGAGAGACAAAACACAGGTCAATTCATTGATGGAACAAAAAATTCTTTGATCTGCCTGACTATGAATTTGATCCTTACATATTTGTCTGCAAATAAGAAACAATCTAGTAGTATAACAACATCAATAGTATGTACAGTTGAGCAGTTTTACCAACGCTACCAATAATCTCCACAGGAGCATTTTCCATCTTTAAAATGATGGAATCGCTTGTTATCCCTAACAATTAGCTCCCTTCCAACAATCTTGGACATAATTTTGATTGCATTGTGGCAGTCCCCACAGATACGTAGGTTCTTGATGATTCTAAGTGTCGTCCTCGGGGGTGTACTGATGAGACCATAAGCAATTGCCAAACGTTCGCTATGATATTGCAAGGCCTTCTCTTTTTCCTCCTCATCAATGTCATGGAGGACATATCTTGTATCCGGCACATAACCGGCTTCCCTCATCTGCCCACTCAAACCTCCTAATTTCTCATGAGTCTCTTCTTTATACGGTATAGAATACCGATACTCAGCCACCCTATTCTTCTCCTCTAGCATGTTAATATCATGCTGCTTCTTTCTTGGAGGCATAGGAAGTTTATCAGTAATGGTTTTTGACGGATCAAGATACTTTAACAACTCCTCTGCACGATCTTCAAGATCTAAATTTCCATGTATTCGCGCAAAATTTCGAAGAGACTCCCAAGCCTCAGCTCCAACCTCAATTGGCATCTTCTCAATGAACTCCTCAGCTTCATTCAATCGACCAGCATTCCCCAGAATGTTAATAACCTCCAAGTAATGCTCCATTCTTGGAACTATTCCATTCTCCTTCATGGACTCTAAGTGTATAAGCCCTTCTTCCACAGCTTCTGCCTGTGCACATGCAGCCAAAACCAATTCAAAAGTTTCCCCATCAAATGGCACCCCTGCTTGCTTCATCTTCTGAAAAGCCAATAAACCATCACACGCTAAACCATTAGCCGTGTACCCACCAATCATCAAATGCCACGAAGCGGTATTTCTCTCCTGCATTTGATCAAACACTCGGCGTGCATCCTTCACACTGCCACATTTGCTGTACATTCCGATCAACCTGTTGCCCAGTTCAACGTCCCCACGAAAGGTCGACCTTCTCAGGAATTCATGGACCCTTTTCCCCAATTCAAGCGACTTTGTACGCTCACACAAATTCAAGAGCGCAAGATAAACGCGGTAATCAGCAGCAGCACCTTGACCCATGAGTTCCACTACTTGATCGTGCTTACCCTCTTCACACAGGGCCACCAAGTCCACATTCAAGGGTAATGAGGCGTTTTGGTTTTGTTGATCGAGCTTCGATTTGGGTTCTATGGGATGGTTCCCCTTACGCAAAGGAGGGGTTTTGTAAGCGGAACGACTAGTGTTGTTGCCGTTTCGACGCCTGCTGGAATCAGGAACCGCGTAGGTGCAGATAGGAACGGAGGTAGAGGAATGGGTGAACACGACGGAGTTTGCTGCGCGTGAAATGGATCCCACAGCAGCCATTGATGCGTGGAGTTTGAGCTCCATGCTTTCGGGTAGCGTTGAAGCTATCGGAAAACAAAATATCTGTTTTTCGCCCTCAAATTTAATTTATCGCTCCGACACTATCTGTCGTGGCAAAATAGATTAATAATTCTTTTCTTTTTTACAAAATTCAAGATAATCTTGTATTTTTTTTTTCAATTCAAATTATGTTTTTTACCATTTTACATAATAAAGTGGTCGAATATTACATATGTGTCCTGTTTACAAGACACAACATATATATAAAGAAAGTTACTTTTTGAAGAAATAATACATTCCCGTTGTAAAAACTTTTTTTTATCACTTCAATAAGTTACATAAATTCTTAAGCAACTCACATGATTTGTCTACTTTAATCTAAATGATTTATAATAAAATTTAAAAAGTTACTAGAAATTAATGTACGTAGTTCACTTTATGAAAAAATAACTCCCACGGTAATATTTGTATGCATCTTCTAAATATAATAAATTACAAGAATTTAATAATTTAAATTAACATTTTTTTATTTTCATATAGATTTTTAACTATGTTTTAAATAATAATAAATAATGAATTGAAAGACACCAGAACATAATAAAATGAAATAAACATATTACTCTATTATTTATACTTTTATAATAAAATGAATCAAATACTCTTTTATTTTATCGTTTGGAAAGAAATGACAGATTATTATCGAATCTTACTTTCTATATTTTCTACACTTTAAAGTGTGGTAAGATGGAGAAAATTCACTTACTTTTGTGGATAATATAAAGAACTTACTTTATAAAAAAAAATGAGATGAAAACTAAATGTGGATATTGATTTAATAGAATTGAACCCTTTTTGTTTGACATATATATGGTCAAATTTAATATAAACTATATTTTCTATTTGTAATACTATTATGTATATATCTTCATTATACAGTGTTATACTTATTGATAAAATTATATAAATAGATTCTTATTTGAATACCTATCAATTAAAAGTTGATATATCATACTAATATTTAGAAACCCATTTGAAGAATTTTTTAAGTATGGGGATATGGTTAATAATGTAATGTAATTAATCATAATTCTTCATCATCAATCACGTTTCATCTTTATATTTACAAACTAAATGATGAAATAACTTTTCACCCTTGACTACTAATCCATCTCAGTAAACAACACACTACCTCTTTCTTGTAAGTGTGATCTTTCTCACATAAAATTTATAATAAATATTGAGTTTAACTATGTTTTTATACATTATGAAGAGATAGAATCTTAGATGCTTAAATTTTTCAAAAAATATTTCAATCTCTTAAAATTTTTTAAATATCATGAGCATTACTTAGTTATCTGCTAAATGCATTGAACTTTGTTGATAAAATAACTATGATAGGATGCAGAAACCGATTTTTCCAGGAAGGAAGATTCATTTATTTTCCATTCAAGGTAGAAGCATAACTTTCTTAATATTGGCCATACAAACCACATTGACTCATAATTAGCGTATATATATAGGCCTCAATCAACTTGATGGTTTAAATCTCTGTCTGCATTTTTGTAATCTTAAGTGCTAAAAGAATACAATGGTTTAACATATCTATAAACTTGTACTTTGATGCTGCTGCAGGAAAACAGAGCACATTTCTGACCATAATAAACAATCGCTATTCCTACAATACAACAACAATGGGAAACAACTACTATTACATACTTCCTTGCCTTCAGAGAATTATAAGTGAAATTTCCCTAATAATACAAACATATTTCACCCTTCCAGCATCTGATCAATGCATTTTCTGCTGCAAGAATTTTTTTTTACCTACAACTGGTGGTTTGCCTTTTAAATAGATATCAGCTGTTCAGTTATGACACTCCAAGTCTAGCATCTAAACCCATCTTCTAGCAGGTCATCAGCTAGCAGCAACAGTCTCTGTCTAAACTTCAACTAACTCATTGTGGTGATTAAGCATGACACTTGTTATGCAGAAATTCTGCAGTGCCAGTTATTTCTGATTTACATGAAAGGATGCATGAATTCTTCTTCCTTTGTGCTCATGGCACCTTTTTCTTCCTTTAACTGGTTGTCTTGTACAAGCAGAGCCATCATTTAAGATGATTCCACATATATCTGTGTTTGATATACTCTCATCAACAGGACTCCCTACCAGTGTTTGTAGAGAATTTTTTACATCATAGCTGACATTTTGGTATCTGTATCCATTGCCTTTATTTTGAACAAATGCACCAACTCTCCTCCCTTTATGCTCATGGCACCTTTTCCTTCCTTTAACTGGTTGCCTTCTACAGGTAGAGCCATCATTTAAGATGATTCCACATACATTGGTGTCTGTCAGACTTTCATCAATATTGCTCTCTGACTTGGGAACCCTGGTTGCTTCGGCAATGGAAACATTAGCTCTCATTCCTTTGTGTTCGGGACACCTCAATCTTTTCTCAGCTGGTGGCCTTTGACAAATCAAACCATCATCCAATGCCACTCCACATATTTTAGCATTCTCCTGTTCCTGAACGAAACCAGTGACACTTTGAACTATCCTAGGACGTGATCTGTTAAAACTGAATACCCGAGATAGGAAATTATAGCTCTCATTGTCCGCTTTATCTAACTTGTCATCTGCCTGAGGTGCCTTGCTTGATTTAATTCGGATGCCCACTTGCTTCTGAGTAAATGGTAGTAGCACTTTGGCCACATCTGAAAGTGTTCTAGTGGCTGAAGCAATTTTTTGAAGCTTTTGAAGAATTTCTTCAGGTCTACGGATTCCATTACTGCTTGTGTTCCATGCATAATCAAATGTACTGAGCAGCTGAGCTTCTGTTCGCAGGGCATCTTCCTTGTTTTGCATCTGCTCAACATAAAAGCATGGTTTGCTCATGAAAACTTGGCATTTCTTATTATGTAAAATACAAATGCGCATTTCTTCAATCTTGAGTACAAAATTTCACAAAAAACGCATTAATCCACGTCAAGTATATAGTTCTGTTAACCGTATTTCCCAAATAAGAATTTTCATCACTTCATCAGATACTGTTGGGAATAGTCTAAATATGAGTGAAAGTTCTACATTAGATACAATAGATAAAGTTAAACACTATATAAGAATAAAGACCCATAACACTATTACCTTAAGGTTTTTGGATAAAAGTAATATCAAAAGACTTATATGTGTAAGACCAATATCATATATATATCTAGAACTACAATCTCTCAATGACTATAATCAAAACATATGAAACATAACCCAACAAATACTAAGCCCAGCCATGACCAAGGACTTCTCGTAATAATGAGCTCTGAAAATCTGTAATTTGTAACTAAAGAAATTTGGAATCCAAGTACACATAAATCCTTTCTTTATGTCATACTACTCTTATGACGTTTTTAAGTAAGCGCTTGCAAAATATATTTTGAAATTATGTGTTGTATGTTTAAATGCGTTTTTATTCTAAAAATAAGTTGGCAGCAAAACTCAGTAGGAAAATTAGCCAACATACAAAACCACCTAAAGTTGTTTCAACTCAAAATCAATTCTGCAACATGGACCAATTCCTCAATGTAAAATCAAACATGAGAGCATTACCAAAAATTAATGTAATTGGTATGTTAAAGTGATTCTAACATCACCGAAAGTGAATCCAAACACGCCAATAAGGACTTGTGTGAATTAGGCATAAGATGTTGAAGGCAATAGTGATCTAGCTTTGGGGACAGAAATACAACAAGTCAAGAATGTTCATTGGAAAGCAAAGCATCTTGATCTTATAACTTAGAAAAAGAAAATCACATGAAATGTGAGATATGTACTTACAGGAGCCCATCTATAAACGATTGAGAATCCTTGTGAAAACACTTCCTCAAACAAGGGGCGCCCCTTTTGGGGAGAAGAACCATTCGAACAGCCACTGTGCAGATGAGCACCTGTTCTGCCATAACGTTGGAGTCTTGTTCTCACATTATCAGCTTGTCCAAGGTAAACCACCACTATGCGGTGAGAATGAGGGGCAAGCTTGGAAATTTCACGCCCCAAACCACCATTGATCACAGCAATTCCAAGCTCATACACCCCTGGATTTGATTCCTGAGGAAGATTATGGATCCTGTATCTTGCACACCCTTCCTTTCCTTTGGAATGATCTTCCCAATCAGAAGGCCCAATCAGTATCTGAAATCAAAGCAAAAGCAACTCGTAACATGAACAGTTGAAAGGTCCACTCCACTCCACATTCCATGTCCACAACAACCTCGTCAAATCAAACAGTTATTAACCGTCTCCTCTACTTCTAGTCGGAAATTGCGGATTTTGTTAACAGAAAGAAAAATAAACACAGATTCACATCATTAAAAAACATTAACATAAGAAAGCACAAATTAAAACCTTCCAATGGGAGAAGCTGGAATCGTGTTTTGTGCGGTTGCATTGTTCCCTCTTCAATCTTGTGTTGACCAACGCCACCATCACCGAATAGCGCCGTCACACACGCCGTGGATGAGTTATGGCCGTTGATGATGCTGCTTTTTTGTTTCTTCCATTTAAAGCTTCCAAATACAACGTTTCTTTTTACTATTTTATTGACCAAAGTGCCCTCTTCTATCGTATGGCCCTGCTCATTATTTATTTTAGTTAATAATTGTACATTAATCAATTAGAGATGAAAGTTAGTATGACATTTAATTAATATAATTGTTATAAAATTTATTTTATATGCAAGTTTGTGATTAAATTCATCACAAAACTAATTCACATTATTAATGTATACATTATAATATGTTTTTATTATTGTGGCAGTTTGATGGTTTTCATTATAATAATATTAAATAATTTAAAATAAATTTTGACCAATAATTATTTTTTACCGTTGCAATATGTAAAGTATGATAAATAATTAGTAGAGATTTATTAAATATACTTTTTTTTTACTGGTACAAATTTAAATTTGTGCCATCATGAGAATTTTAATTTATTATTTTCAAAATTGTGTATTTGTATATATTAGTTCATTTATCTATATATAGGATACATCTCTTTGGTGTTTTTTTTTTTTCAATTTTATTCTCTATTTTCAAATTATTTATAATGGTGGGCATAACGGACTTTTGACGTGAACTTGTTTTTGGGTTTAATGAATAGAGAAATTTACAATTTTAGGGAACATGAAAAGGTTTTAATTACAAAGATGGTATAAATTTTAGTTGATCAGAATTATTGGATTTTATTTAACGCATATAAATACTCTCAATCTGATGGTAAATAACTAACTATTCTTTTATTACTAAGTTACTATTTGTTCTTTTTGACTAATTAATGACAATAAATCATGTTTTTAAAGTAAACATTGGGAATAAATGAGATAAAATCGGGAAGAATATTCATTTTAATCATTGATATTATATTAGTAATTTTAACCTTTCATTCATTAAAAATGTTTAGTTCAGTTCTTAATTAAAACAAAACTCATAATCTAATCGACCGTTTCTTACAAAAGAAGGAAGGTGAGTCGTGCACCAGTTAATGGAAGGAGAATAATCTTTAAAGAGAATAAATAATCACTATGATAGTTTTTCATTAATTAATTCATTAACAAATATGAGGTTAGTAAAATTGTTATGAAATAGGTCAAATCAATTCAATTGGACCGAAAATAGTCCATTCTCTGTTCCAATTCGGCCACACAAATTATCACATCAATCTTTCAAATTATATAATGAATAGCTCTTGTAGACTCTAAGTAAATATCTTTTGTTGGCTTATTGCATCTGCCAAATCAAACAAAATGGAAATACCATAATCAATTCTACATGGCTTTGGCCATTCTATATTTCTTATATTCATTTCTGATCTCTGATTTTTGAAGCTTCTCTTCTCTAAAACAGGCTCCATGCATGCACTAATTGTTTAGTGATTTCCATGGTAATAGTTGAAATGAGGCAAAAGGATTGTTACAGAAAGAAAGGTTGGGGTGAATTGAGAGGGAAAGTGGTGGTTGTTGCAGTTGAAGCAACCAAAGAACAAGTTTCAAGGAGTGGTTTGATGTGGGCTTTGACTAATGTTGTTCAACCAGGAGATTCTATTAAGCTTCTGGGTGTCATTCCGGTTTTCTGCTCAAGTACTTCTTTCATGTCACTTCATTATTTTCTTCTGTTATTAATAATGATTCCATATTCAAAGATGCTGACATTATCCTAAGACATGTTCTTTTTGGCACTAACAACGATGTTATTAACTGTGTTTTGTTTTGTCTTCACTTCAGACATCAGGGCACTGGGTCTCTCTGGGCTTGCTTTTGCTACAGATTGTATCACTACTCAGTGGAGATCCCGTTTAGGAACTGTCTCAGATCAAAGACAAGTTTTTGTGAATTCATGTTCTCAAATGGTGCTTCAACTTCATCAGTTTTATGATCCAGAGAAGGTTAAATCATAGCCTTTCAATAACTAAAAAATGTTTCGGTTTTTCACTATGTGCTAACATTCTGCTTCTCTGATCTGTCAACATTTAAATAGATAAAGATCAGAATCAAAATTCTTTCTGGTTCTTTTTGTGGAGCAGTGGCTGCTGAAGCCAAGAGAGCCAAATCAAGCTGGGTAATATTGGACAGGTAAGAAATAATGTAATGAACATGTTCTTTGTGCATGTAACGCCAATTCATTTCTATTTACGCACAAATGTTTACAGAAAATTGAAAAATGAAAAGAAATACTGCATGGAGGGGCTCAATTGCAGTGTTGTAGTCATGGAGCGATCTGGGCCAAACGTTCTGCGATTGAATTTGATCCTTTCAACAGCTATGGAGCACAATGCATTTCCAAGAAACTTCAAAGGCAAGTCTGAACACGAAGATACAATTAAGGGTCCAATTGTTACTCCTGCAAGTAGTGTAAAACAAGGGTCAAAGACTGCTAGTATCACTGGAACACCATTACCCTTTTCTCAGAACGAGGTGAAAAATCTGGAGGAACCTGTATCCAATTCAGAGAGTGAAATTATTATGAGTTTGTCATCCTGCGGCTCATATTTTCAGCCATGGATTTCAAATGCAATTTGTGCTGATGACGATTTTTCAAAAAACATTAACATCAACCAGGTTCTGGTTTCTCCCACAGAAGCATTGGATCATGAAGCTGTCTTAGGAGTGCTTAATTGTAAAATTGATGTGAACATAAGTAGAAGTGTTAGAGAAGCAATTTCTCTAGGCCCAAATGCCACTACTGCATCTCCTCCATTGTGCTCTATTTGTCAGCATAAGGCACCTTTGTTTGGGAACCCTCCAAGATGGTTTACGTTTGCTGAACTGAAACTTGCCACTGCTGGATTTTCACAGGAAAATTTTTTGGCAGAAAGTGAGGTTGGTTCTGTACACCGTGGAGTCCTATCTGATGGCCAAAATGTTGCTATCAAGCAGTATAAATTAGCTGGTACTCAAGGTGATGAAGAATTTTGGTCAGAAGTTGAGGTCTTAAGCTGCACACAACATCGTAATGTTGTGATGCTGATTGGGTTTTGCATGGAATATGGAAGAAAAATTCTGGTTTATGAATATATCTGCAATGGATCTCTATATTCTCATCTTCATGGTAAATATTTTGAATTTCAAACTATTCAATAGTCCATGTATATAGAAAATGGCAAGCTTCAGTCTTTATTTACACAAGTTAAAAAAGAACCTTTTGCATTACAAAAACTTGCACAGATTAAAGTTTTCTGGTTTGCAAAGCTTTTTGGCATATTTTGTACGTCTTAGAAGGTGCAATTATGTTACTGTAGTTAATAAGAATATGCATATTAAAATCTCAACAATATGGTTCTTGCAGAAAAGAATGAAAATGTATTGAATTGGTCTGCACGCAAGAAAATTGCTCTGGGAGTAGCTCGTGGGTTGAGGTACCTTCATGAAGAGTGTAGAGTGGGTTGTATTGTGCACAGCGACATTAGACCCTGCAATATCTTCCTTACTCATGACTTTGATGCATTAGTATGTCCAAGTTCAATTACTCTTTATTAATTTTACAATGATCTATGTTTTAGTTTTATCAGAACTAGTAACTTCATCACTTTTTAGTCCTTGTTCTTCTGTTTGCTGCTGTGTCACTTGCCTATGCAAATACCAAGAATCTTGGTTTCTGATAATATTGATTCAGCTAACTGTGACAAATGGATTCAGGTGGGAAATTTTGGGCTTATGAAATGTCATACCAATGGAGAAATAAGGGTTGTGGAAAGCACGGTGATGGGAAGACTCGGGTAATAGTATAAAGCAGTAGCAGTATTTGAAGAAAATTTTGATTTTGTCTCTGATTAGTTTTGGAAAGTGATGATGAAAAGTTGGTGTTGCATGCACATGCATAGGTATTTGGCTCCAGAATATACTGAAAATGGTGAAATCACTGAAAAAACTGATGTTTACTCATTCGGGGTGCTATTACTGGAGCTTCTTACTGGATGCAAAGCTTTGGATAGAAACCAGCAATGCCTCCATGAATGGGTAAGCTTTTTACAGTTCATCATATTCAGAATATGTGAAACAATATAGTGAGTTCAGATATTTGGATAGGGTTTGGTTGAGCGAGGTGACATTGATGAAGTTGTGGACCCAAGAATAAGAAACTGCAGCATTAATGAAGAACTTCGTCGCATGCTGCAATGTTCCATTTTATGCATCCAACACGGTCCTCATTTAAGGCCATCAATGTCTCAGGTTGAAACATTATGTTTTTTTTTTTTTTAAATTATATTTTATTGCATTGGTTCCTCTTAAATTAATCTATAGTTCTTTGAATTATGTTTCTCTCCTACAGGTACTCCAGATGTTAGAAGGTTATGTTTTGAAAAGTCCAAAAGAATGAAGAAGAATTGAGAAAGTTTAAGGTGAAGCTGTGTGGTGGATCGTGATGAAGTCGAAACATGGATTTTGATGAAGTTATTCATATTGTTCTTAATAATCAACGAACTTGAATTTTGACTTTTATTGTCTTTTATAAACAATTCATTTTCTTAGTGCTTTTATTTGTTTGCCAATGAATTGAAGAGGTTTTTTTTTTCTTGTGTGTGTTTTTGAACTCAAATAAAATGCATGTTTGGTGAAATCTATACTCATATTTACACTTTCCACTCCTACTCTTAAATACAATTTGATTTAAAGAAATAATTTAACTTTTAAATTTCTCATAAATTTAACTTCTTTTAATTAAGCTTTTACTTTAAAAAATTATGTACATTAAAGTAATATCGTAATGATGTATCTAACAACTAATATTTATCAATAAAAAAATTTAAAAGGTTAAATTGAGTTCATTCGCAAGCATAATACTACTGAGAAAGAAGTTGTGAATTCTTAAACAACAGTAATTAGTAAAAAGAAAAACAGATAATATTTATTTTTTTGAAACAAGTTATAATTAGTTTTTGCAGAAATAGTCTTAGCGGAAATAGAGTATTAGGAACAATCTAAGTTTAACATGAAACAATCTTAAATAAACATTGTCTTAAGATTTGTTTAGATTAAACATTTGGATTAAAAGTATTGTGAAAAAGGTTGGAAT
>Ga0214544_1004702_pt1 | contig 27202 bp, 11 predicted proteins | sample CNSS3metaG_FD_160074 | JGI IMG/M metagenome (GOLD analysis project Ga0214544, IMG submission 160074) | Root nodule microbial communities from cowpea collected in UCLA plant growth center, Los Angeles, California, USA - CNSS3 | ecosystem: Host-associated > Plants > Roots > Nodule | place: USA...
ATATATATATATATATATACATATATATATATATATATATATATATATATATATATATATATATATATATGTATAGAACATCTTTATCAATGGTAAGAATAGACAATATTAAAGCATAAATTAATATAACAACATAAGCATGAGCTATAGACATCACAATTCACAACAAATTATTCAATGAGCATGAATTTTATTTATCCATAATTTCATTTATTGTTACCAATAAAAATAGAAACAATTATACACATCAATTTTTAGGCTTAGTTGAAACTCATTTGATTATAGCCATAACAAACACATTAGTTCATAAAATGTGTTTTCAGTCTTCAGCTCTATATTATTTTTAATTTTAGAAATGAATACAGATGAGTAATCAAAAGTAGAAATAGCAAGATAATAATTTTCTCTCTAAGAATGTTAGAAAATGATTACTCAAATAATACTAATAATAATAAAAATATGAAATAATATAATAATAATTATTAAATCAATAATAATACTAAGACAATATATAAAACAATGAATATTAATCAGAGATCAACAATTATAATAACAATAATAAATAAAAGATAAAAGGTAAATGAGGTAAGGAGTAGAAATATACTGGGTTGAGACACGCATAGCGCTGTCCTTAGAGAGAAAACGTCCCTACTGCATAGGGTTAAACAAATACACAATCATATGTGTTTCTTATCAAATGCGTTTCTCTCCCAAGATACAACAACTCGTCAGATCGATCGAGTACAGCGAAGGATCTCCGAACCTTATGAACACCACTGTCTTAAAGATAATATAGGAAAGAAGAAAACTTTTGAGAGAACTCTAATATTTGTTGTATTTTGTTGTTGTTGTTGTTGTGTTCTTCCCCATGCATCTAGGTAGTATTTATAGGTAGCAAAAGGAGACAAAAGAGTAAATAGTAATAAGAATATAACTGTTAGCCATAAAAACCATTAACCCATAAATTAAAGGTCTATAAAAACATGAGTAAGAGTAAGTTTTTTTATTTTAATTATTTATTTTTTAAATTATAATAAAATATTTCCAACAACTACCATGGAAAAACAATCATATTTGTTTACTCTATCGTCACATCAAGAATAACAAATAAACTTAACACAACATCAATAAAAATATCTTTACAATACATGTGAGAAAATTTTATTGCAATCAACACCTCATGTTTCACCTTTTAAATGTAACTAGTGAGTAATATCATTTTGTGATGGATTTTTTGAGAAAGAATTAAGATACACAAGACTAATGAAAATTGAACTTAATTCACACAAGAGATTGACATCACTCAAAACTTTAAAACGACAACTTTATCCATCTTTTATTTTATAAGATGCTCAACTTTCTCACAAGACTTAACCTCATACTCAAATTCCCAACATTTTGTCTTTAGGCAAATTTATAAAAAAAAAAACAAAAAAAGTGTTTTTACCATATTGGAATTTCATCTCATCCTTCTTATTTTCCTGAATATTTTTACAATATTCTCATTACCAAAAGCACAAATTTATAAGAAAAGTACCAATTAAATGGTTATACTTTAGGTTAAAATTAAAATGCTTCAATAAGATCACTAAGATTTTCACATTGATATATATATATATATATATATGTTAAAATTAAAGTCTGCAGGTATTTTTTAAGTGGGTATCGGACGGGTAATTTGGACTCCTTTTGCGGGTCGGGTAGGCACTATATTCGTGTCCAACCTCTCTACTCAACTATATGCACAATTATGAGACAAGAAAATAATTTATGAAACATATTCTAACTCAACTATCCATCCAAACATAATTCATTAAATTTTAAGACATGATTAGAACAATTTTAAAAATAATTTAATAATTAAACATGTTCAGACACAAATTAAAATACTACCAAACACAAAAAATAATAAAGAAATAAAAAGTAAACCACATATAAAAAAATAAAAATAAAAGTAAGAGCATAATTTTAATTTTCTTGATAGAAAATAAATCATGACCACTTGCTGGCGACTAGGGTGGCATGAGCAAGTGATGCTAAAAAATAAAATTTAAATAAAACAACTTAGAAAAATAGGAAAAAAAACTTAGAAATATTGGATTGTCTCCCGATAAACACTTGTTTAACGTTTTTTATCTTGATGCATGTTATTATTAGGCTTGGTTAGTGCTTTTGGTGTGTTCTTCCCTTACCTCACATTTCCCTTACCTCACATTTATACAAAACAGAGAAACACTAAAAGCAACATGTTAATAGTGATATTTAATTTATGTATAAAAATTGAAATATACATAAAAATAGGAAGAAAAATATATAAACTATTTAAACAAAAATTGGTAAATAAAACATAATTGATTAAACAAAACGCAAGTCTTGGTAAAGGCATAAAAAACATGTTACAAAATTGACTAGAGTACCAAATCATACAAGTAATAAAGTTGATAAGTTCAAATATCGTTTCTTACATAGATTTACGTTGTTTCAAAATATGTTTATTTACTAATTAAGGCTAAGAATTTTAAAATGATAAAATAAATATTGTACATAATATATTTCTTCTAACTCCTGACTCTAGCATTCACACCACTATGTAACAAGTTTTAATATCTTAGAGACAAGTCTAAACTTATTAATAAGAACCCTAATATGTCTCAGATATTTCTTTATTAAAAGTTCGCATTAAGCCTTAAGTTCAAATGTTAAGAATGACCAATGGTTAACTCTATGTCTAAATGTCCAATCAATTAGTTGTTTTATTCTAATCTAATTCTAATATAGTTGTTTTATTCTAATCTAGTTCTACTATAGTTGTTTTATTATAATCTAGATCTAATATCATGTCCAATAATTAGATAGTCACAAATATGGAATCAATAATTATGATGTAGTTAAGGTTGAAAATAGTATGGAAAAGAAATATATTGAATAGCAGAAATACAAAGAGTTGAAATACATTACGTCCAACCTCGTGAATATAGAAATTAATTATTTATACATTCTGAACACTAGAAAAAAGAATAATGATATAGCCTCCAGAATAAGTCTCCACCAAAAAATTAAGTTCCATCTCTCCTCCAAAAGGGAGTTAATTTTTAATTTTGTAGAGCCTTCTATTTAACTAGTTTTAGAAGTGAAGTGACCTTGAAATTTGTAATTGAAGTAACCAATTCTATTCACAATTGATTATGTTGATAACTTAGATCTATAAGATTTTCAATTATCTGCAAAATATAAACAAAATACTTATATTTTTCAATTTTTTAAGTAAAACTCTAATTATCTAATAAAAACTAAAATACTTATCTTTTTAAAAATTATTAAATAAATTCTTAACAATTTTTAAAAAATAATAATAAAAATACCAACAAAAAAAACATCAAAATATAATAATATCAATTATCATGATCTAAACTTGTACCGTATGATCTATCAACATCCTTAGCCAGACCCTCGATCAGGCTGTCCAAGGATAAACGGTCGAAGGCCGCCCGCTACAGGCGGACAATCCTGTGGGTTGTTGATGTGATACTTTCTCCGGAATGATTTAAGGGAGCTCACGACCCGAACGGCTACCATCGTTCATTCTAGTGAAACTTTGTCGCCGTAACATAATTATGGTGTCACCAAAACTAAATCTGTAAATTAAAGTAATACAAATCACTAATCAAGTTTAAAAAGCAATTGGACCATGATTTATCGGAACGGACTTGAATTCTGCTATGAAGAGAATATAAAGACATTGAGTTGTTTTAAATAGGTGCCAGTTTCTGTACTCGAAACAAAACTCAATTTTTTTTTAAACTTGCAGCATTATTGTAATTTAACAATGAGATTACACCGATGCAGAGTGGTAAAAAATCCCAATTATACGTTACGGAAACTAGCAATCTTCCACGGTCACAGTTCACACTATTGACCAAATAAATTTTGACTAGAAAGAACTAAAACATTGAGGTAGCTTTAATGTTTAATATGTAGCATCAGAGTTTTATAGTGTATTCTTTAAATTAATATTCTTGAGATCTTTCATTCAAATACCAAAGGGGAGTTTTTCCTTTTTAAAAAAAAAGAATATTTTGCCTTAAATAGTTAATGTAATTTTGCTAAAACAAGACAGACAATGAGGTGATAAGAAAAGAAAAACATAAAATTCGTTTTCCATTTGTTTTTCTGATCGGTTTTCAAGTCAACTATTGGGGTATCGAACCTCTGGGAGGATGACAAAAATGGATGGAATAAGGCAACACCCTCCATTTCTGTGGTCCGAGAAACAGCTACAATGAATGCCACTTTGCTGGAAGTGGGATCCTTCTGGCTAGGGTTTCTGGAATATTTTCCACTTCTTTTCTCCACTACCCACAGTTTCTGTTCTCTTCTTTAACTTTAACCTAAAGAAAGTGGTGAGTTTTGCCTTTCTCTGTGTTCCATGACCTACGACGAAGCCTTGACCTCTTTTATCTTTCTCTCTGCTCATATTGAAATGGTTTAATTTCAAGCATTCTTGGAGGTCAATATTTTCCACCTCATTAATTTAATTTGGTACATGTCTAAAATAAGCTAAACGAAATATTTGTCTGTAAGATCCATTCTGGAGTTCCAGGATCAATAGCGCTATTTTTCTGATAAAACTAAATACCCCTTTTAACCATGTTCTTCTATTGACTATTTGCATCTCAGTCCAGGCTGGATTGTGGGTTTTAATGGATTGTTTCCAAATCTTACAGTTTCCAGCTTTGGAAAGAACACAAACTTAAACTTTTCTGGAAGAGCCTCTTGCGAATTTTTGGTAATACTTTGTCCTTGTATTTTCAATTTTTTTGTACTATCTGATTTCTTATAAATGTTTTACTTCATTTTGTTTCTTCTGACTAGGGCTTGACGAGAATTTTTGCCTTCTCTTTTTTGGTTTTTCCGGGGCATATGCAACTTTTTGTTTTTATGTGTAGGAGATGGTGAGGGGAAAGGTTCAAATGAAGAAAATAGAGGATGCAACAAGCCGTCAAGTGACCTTTTCAAAGCGTCGAAATGGTCTTCTAAAGAAAGCTTATGAGCTATCTGTTCTTTGTGATGCACAAGTAGCTGTCATAGTCTTCTCCCAGAATGGAAGGCTCTATGAGTTCTCAAGTTCCGAGTACGTTTTCCTTCACTAGTCTGCTTAAGATATGTATGTACCTGTTATACTAATGTGGAAAAAGAAATGGAGATGGGTTGAATTGTTGGTTCTGTGAGTAGTCTTTGTTAATTTTGTTCACTAACTTGTGTTTTGAGATTTGGTGCTATCTGTACAAAAAAAGCAAATGAGTTGTTGTGGCTTTAATTGTGAAGTTTTCTTCTACTGTATGTGTGTGACCGAGTTGTACTGTTACTGAGATGGTTACACTAAAAGGTCCAATAAATTTCTGGCTATGTAAGAACTACTCATTGTACTGGGTTTGGTACCTTGTACTCAATTCAATGAATTTTTTTGCGCCTAGCTGCACCCCTTGGTTGAGTAAAATAGAAGTCCATTAGTAAGTCATGGTACCCTTTGAATTATGATCTAGGTCATTTCAATATTCCCCAGCTTTTAGGTGGTTGTTTAGTGTAATTATAGACATGAAGCCAATCTATCAAGGTCCAATTTTCTCAAGGTTTAGTTAAGATCACTAGAACCTATGTAGAATTTGATATGCAATATCTTCTAGGACGATTTATTTGACAGGGATCGATATCTTGTACTAAAATCACTGCGTACCTTAAATTTGAGTAGATGTTAAAGCAACTTCATAAATTCAGATCTATCATTACATAAACTTCACTCTTTACTTTTTTTTTTTGGAACCTTGAGACGTGGAAGTTTTTGGCTTTTGTGGAACACACTGTGGACATTTTCCAGTGCAGGCATGTGTTTATGCATGCCGTTTCCCAACAGTATTGAGAACATAAAATATATATTCATAGTATTTTTATTTATTTTCCACCTTGGAAAGAGAGATTTTACCTAGTATTTACGAACAGTGCTGTTTGGTGCATTCCGTACACATTGATTTCTTATTTTTAATAAGAATTCTGCGCACACCTCTCAATTACCCCAATTCTTGAAAATGTCAATGATGCAAGTTGTTGTTGTTGTTTTTTTTTTTTATCCAAGTTTAAGATTTCTAGAAAATAGCTGCATTACTTTTAATAAGTACATTAAATAAGGAATGAATTCATTGTGGTTGTTGAATAGTTATCATTAATATGAGGGAAAATTAAAAAAAAAAATACATTAATAATATATTGTAAAATGAAAATATCAGTTAGTTTGGGGATAAAGTGAAAATGTTAAAATTGAAATTTATTAGAAAAAAAGTTAATAGTATATTAGAAAAATAAGAATGTTACTTGTTTTGAGAGATAGATTGGAAAAGCTAAATATAGATAATTTGGGAGGAAGATGCCATGAGTAAATTTTGTTTATTGAAACATGGTGGAATGTAGCCCTATGTGAGAAGGTGAGGAGAACCTCTATATAGATATTTTTTCCTGGCAACATAAAATTTCCAATCCTAGGGTTAACAAATTTATATGTACAATTTCACCAACATTTTCATCTGAGATCTTGAATCTGGACTGCATCTCATTTTTCTATTCAAGATCAATAAATGAATGGGTCAATCTTGTGCAAGATGACTATAAATAAGCACTCTTAGTTAATTAACAGGTTAATTAACTGATCTACATAGCTCTATATTGATGTTCGAATTTGGTTATACTACTTTGATTAAACAGTATCAACTAAATCATTATTAATATAACTTAGAAATAAATTATTATAAACGTTAACAATACACAATAATATATAATCAAGTGATAATAATTAAAAAAATTATAATCAAATGATAATGTAAATTTATTCTATCATTAATTTTTAATTAAATTCTTAATTTTAACAAGATTTATTTTGAAAATTTCAGCATGTCAAAGATTTTGGAACGATACCGTGAATATACCAAGGATGTTCCTGCCAATAAGTTTGGAGATGATTATATCCAGGTTTTACTCTCATCTTACAAATTTAGAACACATCATAATATAGGGTCATAATTATGAGTAAATTGTTGAGTAATATTTATATTACTCTAGTGTGATGTTTGTACTAATCACAATTTATTATCAAACTTAATTAATATAGTTATTAAGAGAGGCTTGAATGTTTAAATTGTCAATCCAAACTTCACGTAAACTTTTATTTCCATTTATGACCTTTTTAAAAACACATTTAGTGACTTAAATAAAAGCAACGCCACTTGATTGGCACTGGATTCCCCCAAAAACTAGTTGAATTATAAAAGTAGAATATGTATCCTATTGTCAACAAAATATTTACTTTAGACGTTGATTTGACTTTTTTTTTATAAAAAAAAAATATATATATATATATATATATATATATATATATATATATATATATATATATATATAGTATTTGAAGTGCTCTAATTCATATGCATTTGTAGATATCTAAAGAAAACTTAAAACAAAAATTAGAGAACATTGTTTGAGGTTTAATATGTGCTCAAAACAATGTAACTATGTTAAGTTGTCAGCACAAAACAACAATTTCAACTTGAAGGCTAAAGTCTTTCCCTATCAACGTGAAATTTGTTCGTGAGCTTATTTTTATGAGATGTAACCATTTCTTTAACCTCTCCAAAGTCATTAAAATAATAATATTAATAAAAATACTAACAATTTTAAAAGATAATTGTCTCTTATTTGCAAAATATTCCAAATCTTCTTTGACATTTTGGAAAGAAAGCAAATAATATTAAGGTAAACTAATACTTGTTGATCCTATATATAATTTGATTACCTACAAAACATTCTTTCCTTTTCTGTAATACCATCAACCAATCCTTCATTGCTTATATTATACAGGGGCCTAACAACAGCAACCTTACTCAGGTTTTAAACCATTTATAATCCAAATTTATGAGAAAACTATAATAGACATGACCTGTATATTGCAAAAGGTATGTATGTACCTGTAAAGAAAATTATGTATTTCGATTTATTTATTTTTAAGCAAATAACCACTTTTTATAATTTTCAAACAATTGATTATTTCTTAAAATATTAAATGAAGCAAGAAACATTCTAAAGAATTTCTTGGGATGAAGCAATACTGAAGATTCTGGTTAAACTATTGTGCTTTTGTAACACTACCGTGCATGGTTTATGGTTCACATATAGTGTGACATATCAGATAGCCATCAGTTGATAGACTATTGGTTGATAGTGTATATTTCAAATAAAAGAGAGAAGAATAATCTGATCCTGTAAGTAATACATTCAAATTAGTTATTTTTCTTTGTTTAGTCTAGAAATATGAGATTGTGTCTATTAGAATGTTTTATTAGAATGTTTTAGTTTATTTAAGAATCTCAATGTAAAATCAGGATATGTATAAAAATTGAGACATCTTTAAAATATATATATATATATATATATATATATATATATATATATATATATATATATATATATATATTAATATTTTTTGTTGATAAAAAGAAAATTTCTCATATCTCCCGGCTAGTTGCCTATAGGGTCTAGAAACCACGTGACTACCATTATTTCAATATTAATGCTATTATATAAGTCAACAAATAATCTAAAACATTATGAAATGAAAAAGTTTTCTAGTAATAAATAAAAATTGTGCCTAATATCATGCTTTTATATGTATAGATTTAAAATACATACAATCATATTTAATTTTAATGAATCCATACCTAATTCATGATAAAAATATAATGTAGAAACCTAATTGAATTTGTCGGTGAGAGTAATGTGGATAATGATATCAACAACGATATATATGTATGTGATCTATCAAATATAGAGAACTTTAGATACCGTTTTTGTTTTTCTTTTTTTATGGGATCAAAAGAAAATAAATTCTAATACACTACATAATGTTTACGTTCTTTACAAATGGGACCATAACTCATTCTTGTATCTTTCGTCTAGATTTTAATAATTTCAATGCGACCCTTCATCAAATCAAAATATTATTTTAGATATTTACACAATAAACTTTCATAACAATTATATCAAGAGATGACAAAAATATTTGTGTCTGCGGGTATTCGCGACAGATAGTTAGTACTCGTAGGTAGTTAGTGGGTATTTTAATACTCGCTTATAAATGGGTCGAATGCGGATATCATGTTATGAATACCCACAGATATAATTTAACTACAAAAATTTAAAATTAAAATTTAATTTATATTTTATTAAGTTAAATTTAATTTGTATTTAATTTTATTTATATTTTTGTAATTTTTTTAGATTTTTTTTTTAAATTATAAAATATATATTTTTTTAAATATCCACGAGTATCAATGGACACCTGTAGTTATCTATGAACACTCGTGAGTATTTTTTAACGGGTATCCGACGGATTGAATTTTTTTGTTGCAGGTCAGATAGGGATAAACACTATCCATGCCTGATGATCTGACCTATTCTCAACCCTACTTATATCCTTAGTCATAAATCTAATATTAACATATCACTTTATAATTTTAACTTATCATATATTGATCCTATACATATTTAAATAATATATACGTGACCCAAAAGTTTTAAAATGTAGTCCCTCAACCTCGAGCACTAGTGAAAAAAATAATAAGTAATAACCTATCCGTACAAAATCTCTTAATCTCGAGTAAAAATAAAGAAACTATCATATAAATCATTAAATAACCTAACAATACACTTGGTATCACATTATTTGTATTGTATACATTGTGTAGTTTATCAGTTTATCATTCTAATTAGCAAATTGTGTAGTTTATCATTCTAATTAGCGGTTTATTCCAACATTAAATCTCATTTTATTTTCAGAGTTAGGATTTGTGACTACTTGCATGTTACTAATTGAGTAGCCAACTAGATAAATGAATATGAATGACTCGCAATATTAGTAGAATGGTTATATAAGTCCTAACGCTATCACTCAACTCAAGAACTAGATAAGTGAAGGAACACACATTATATTAGCTGAGTAGCCAACTTGATAGGGATGTATAAGTCCTTGCACTATTAGTCAAGTCGCCAAGATAAGTGGGATGACTTAGTCACTCACTTGTTCCATCTTTCATGATATTTATGCTTTGTACTAGTAGATTTACCCACATATTAGTTTTTCTATACTTGAATAAGTTAGAAACAAATTTTGTTATCTTTTTTAGTTTTCTGTTTTCGCGTAGTTTTATACTTTTTGTATTCTTTTGAGTACCAAATTCAATAAAAATAAGATTTACCAAAACTAAGACTTTGTATGATTTTTTGGGACGTTTCACAAATTACTTTATTTTCTTGTTTTGCTTTAATTTTTATTTATTTGTGTTGAGTTACCAACAAGATATGTGGGTAAGAGTCACACACTATTAGTCAAGTAACCAACTAGACAAAGGAGTAAAAGTCCTCACATTAATAGATGAGTTGCTGATTGAAATAGGAGATGCAAAAGTCCTTACCTCAATCACTTAATAAGGAACATAAAAGTCTTGTTGCCCTGTTGGCCGAGTAACCAATTGAATAGGAACATATAAATCATCACACTATAGCTAACTAAATAGGTGGATGTATAAATCACATGCCATTAGATCTAAGTAGAAATGAAATGCAAAAGGAGTTTTCGACCAATATATATAAAGGGTAGGGTTTTGTAAAAACTTCATTATTCAATAGGTTTCATTAAAATGGATACAATCCATTAGTGTGAAAGGTGGAGGAATAAGTCACATGTTATTAATCGAGTTACTTTAACTATTGAAATTGATTAAGAATGACAATTAGATATTGTTGCAAAATGAAAGCTAGGAAGTCACAATAAATGCATACTATTAGTCAAAATATATTTCTAATTTTACTTGTACAATTTTTTTTAAAAAAATAAATAAATTCCATAATTTTTTAATTATGATAAAATAATTAAAATACTATTATTTTATAATTTTTCAATTCTATTTTATAACAAATGCATATATTTAAACAAATTAAAAATAGATCAAGTGAAGAGAAAAAACATAAATAGTAATGGATAAGTGTTGTTTCAAAAGTTGAAGATAACCGGTGTTATAAAATTGTGTGTAAAAACAAATTTTAAATTTAATTTTATAAAATCAAATTGTACGATCAAATCTGTACTTAATTATATATTATAAATTTATTTATCTCGAGGACTACTTCTTTATATTACAAGACTCTTGAATTAGAACATTTAAAATCGCTTGTCTTTCTTATTTCCAAGAATCCTTAATATTGATTTGGTTGTAGTTACAAATGTTAACTTTTCTAAGACATAGTGGTTAAAATTCCTCCATAACTAAAGTTTATTGATGAATCATCGCCCTTCTTGATTTCTTTTCTTGACTGTAGGAGAAGTAATCTTGATAATTTTGATTGTAAGAGATACTATATATATGGTTAGTATTACGTTGATAATTAGGTTATAGTATATAGTTTAATACTAGAAAAATGTTATTTTTATTACTTTCATAATTTCATAATAGTGAGAGAAATATATTGCTATAACTTTTTCATCTTTTTCATGCAGCAACTGAAGTTAGAATCCGCAAACATGGCAGAGAAGATTCGGCTTCTTGAAATATCTAAAAGGTCACTCCTTATTTAATGCTTTCTTAATTATCCTACTACCTCTTGTAAGAGGTTTTAGTGCTGCTGCCACATTAATTACTCAACTTTTGGGAATGATTCTATTGGAGTTCTTGCCTGAAATGTGCTGCACTAGGGTCTACAGTTTTTGATTAGTTATTTGAGATAATCATAAAAAAATGAAGCGCTCTAGTTGCTTTCTATGATTAAATTAATGAATAAATTCAAAGGACACAATTGAGAGATTTTGATCTGGCTCATTCAGGCTCAACTATACATGGAACAGATCGATCAACTACGATCCCAGGTAACCCTGCTTCATTCATTCACCTGCTAATTACATTGAAAGGTTTAACACTGTTACATGAATCCTTTACCTTTAGACCTGACACATTTTCCCACTGAATTCAGGAGACTAACTTGCTCCAAGAGAATGCCAAATTAACTGAAACGGTGAGATTCTTATCTATCCTGCTTTTCATCCATGTTATTCATTATCCCTCATCTTCTATATGTCCAAAACAAAATGAAACACTTGATATACATTTTAGTTTTGGTAACTGCTTAATTAAAACGTTTTGTTAATTCCTTGATATTTGACTTATGGTTGATCATAGAATTTTTATATTTTATTTTTGTATCACTTTCAGAAATATATTTACTTTACAACCCAATTTAATAATATAAATAAATGATCTTAAACATTTCTCATGATCTTAATTTACTGATTCTACATTTTTTTTAGTTGTATATTTAATTTGGAGATAAATTCATGTGAATGGAGTTTTCCCCCTTCCCTTCTGTTTGAAACAATTTTCTTTTTATTCTTTTCATGATAGCAATCATCTTGAGTTTTATTGATGTCACTCAACTTACTTGGACTATCATCCTACTAATCCTGTGTTAGAAATTAATTCAATGAGTTTTATTATGTTAATCAGTACAACAAACGTAATAAATAGTGTGTCATGCACTATTAAATTAGGATTGTGATCGCATGATTAATTTCTTCCCTTCCATTATTAAAAGTGATACACTGTATATGAACAAATAATATTCATTTCTATCTTTTAAGTAACATTTTTATAATTGGGAGACACAAGTAAGGGATATAGGTGATTTCATTTGTACTTAATTATAATTATTTTTCTCTTTTACATAGGCAAATCAAAATTAATTTTTTATACTTTTAATGTATCTTTGATATCATACTTGTGTATAGTAGTATACCCTGGAGAAAGAGTTATCTCTATTGTTAGAAATATAATGAGGATAGACAATTCAACACTCTTGATGTTTTATTTAAATTATTTTTAGAAACTTTAATAATTTTCTTAGACTGATTTCTCAGAGAAAAAAAAAATACTCGATCTAAACAAAATGAAACACCATATAACTAAATGCTTCATATATCTGGTGAGAAAAGTATCAAAGTTGACTTCTTAGCACAGAAAATCCTTGTTGAGAGAATTATTCCTATTATATGTATCGTGAATCTTCTATACTCAAATAGATTCCTTTCCTATGTTCCAGTAATCTAAACTAAAAACCATACATACGTATAAATCATAAGTAAAGTGAATCAACTATAAAAAACCATTTGTTAAGGCCAACGTTTAGATTTGAAATTTTACCTCAAACAATTTAGAGAGACAGCAGTGAAATGAAAGCATATAGTTGGATATAATAGCATGATGAAATGTTTAGTGTAGGAAAGGGTGACCACCCTTTTCTAAGGTATTTTTGTGATTAATGGCAGTGGAAGAGTACAGAAAAGACAGCTCAGAAGCAATGGCCTAGGCACTACACAGAAGTTGAAGCAGAAGAAGAAGCAGCACCTTACTGTTCGAGTAGCCAGAGTTTAGAAGTGGATACAGAATTATTTATTGGATTGCCAAAGCAGGGTTTCTCATTGTAGGTACTTATATATATTACTCCACTAATCACTTTTCAAGATTCATGACAAATCACAGTGATAATAAATGATCATATATATATATATAATATTCATGACAAATCTTATTCATTTGAATTCTAGATAAATAAGGTCATTGCATGCAGAAGAGAAGATGTATACACGTATGAATTAAGAAGACACAGGAAATGGAGTCTTTTGATTCCGAGTTTGTACAAACCATAGTCATGTTTATTCTCTTTCCCTCGATCTTTCGGGAATGCATAGTGTACGATACAGTTCATGGAGTATCTAACCTAGATTAAGTTGTTCTGCTACCATATATATTAGGAGTATTTCTGTTAGAATAAGAGTTACATATCACGTTTCAGAGTTAATCACTCAATCAATGTAAACGTGATTTTTATAAGATCAGCTTTTATAATAAAATGGCATCAGAGAAGGCTATTTTGTCTTTTTATTTTATTTTCTTTTCATCTTAATTTTACCTTGTTATTGTGCTGTATCAGTGTATAACTTTAACGATTATATTAGCTCTGAACCATATGATTTTAGGTTATGGTCTAAACTTTGGTAGAGAAAATGGCACTTGTGTTTGCCTCTGAAAAGTTATCCATTCCTTGGCTAAGATAGAAAGCCAAGCTATACCTATTTCAGAATTCTATAGTATTTATTTGAGAATGTTGATGTGCATCATGTTAGTTTTATGGTATATAGGAGTATTAAAGTGAACAAAAGGTTCACTTATAGAGAAATTGGTTATAAACATGAATAGATGTTTATTTTAACTTGGTTAATTTTTGTAGTCAGAAATGTTATGATTTGACAGTGTCAGTTAATTATTTAAAAAAATATAATTAAAATATTAACTTATTTTATCAAGTAAATATTGTAAAAATAGTAAGTTGAAATCAAAGTCTCAATTTAAATAAACAAAATAAATTAAACATATACATTACTAAAAGTAATAAATAATTATTATAAAAAGTAATAAATAATTAATAATATTAAGTTCAGTTAAATCTATATTTAAAAATTAATATATTTATTTTCAATTTGATTCATTTCTATTTTTACACTTCTAGTATATGTTACTCCCATAAATGTGGTATTCCACTGCAACACAAATTATAACCATTAAAATAATCATAATTAATTACATGCAATTATTGAATATATCAACTTTGTTAGACTTAAAAAATATATAAGTCAAAACAAATTAAAAATTCAAAAATTATACTAACAATAAAGTAGTTGATAAATCAATTATTTTTAATATTTGAATAGATAATGGAGATTTTATATTATAATATAAAGTTAAATTATAACATAAATATGTGTTCAACATACACCAACAGAATATGCAAACTTTACATTTGAGAAATAAAAAAAATGAAGTGTGTAGGTATTCTGAACAATATGTTAGTAGTGGTTTGAGTCTAATAATTAATTGAGGTATTTTTAGAAATATTCTATTTTTTAAACTAAAATAATAACTAGCTCATTCACTTCATTTTTTTTTTGTCTGCATTCCCCCTAAAACCTTTGAAACTCAAGTAATATAAGTCCATACAAACGAAAAATATAGGCAATAGAAGTTATAGCCTTTTAAGTAAAGCTGTTTCTTTCTCCTGCAATCCATCAAAATTCTTCATGCACATTAGACTAATTTTGGAAATACAATTCCACCTCTATTCCAGATCACAATTTTCCAAAGCCTATAATTCTGTGATGGGGTGCAGAAAGAAATTTGATGAAATGCAGAATAAACCAGACAAAAAGAAAGTAAAATTAAATTAGCTAAGGTTTGCAATTGGGCCTAAATAGATCTATCAAGAGGGAATGAATTGGGGGAAAGTTTTGGAGAATATAGCATAGCATGTAACAAACATTGCGTTCATTTTATTTTAAATATTGAGAGACTATTTCTGAGTTATGTTCAATTATTATTTTGCTTTAGATATAGGAGAGTTTTCCAAAGCTTACAACAAAAGAAAAGTATGAATTATAATATGAAGTATATTTGTTTTCATGTTACTGAGGGACGGATAAGATAGAAATCGTGATAATGCTTCCTATATTTTTCTTCTGTGAAGTTTTACAAAGGTTGTCACCTCTTTCGTTTCATTTACCATCTCAATGAATTGAAATGTAATGAAGAAAACTAACAAGTAAATATAATATCACACGTTTTAATTAATTTTATCTTTTCAAATAAATATTTTTTGTGGAAAAACATGTTTGTTAAACAGTTATTTATTACAAGTTAAATATTTTAATAATTGTAATTGAAGGGGAGGAATTCAGCCTACGGATCCCAGGATCAGTGCATGTCTGTTTCCATTGGCCTTATTTGTTTTTAAGAGAAACAAGGGGAAAAAAAAATATAAAGAATTTCAACTACTTGTCTAAGAGGAGAATTGAAAAGTGAAGAGTTTGTCTAGGAAATGTACAATAGAACCCTTTAAACAAATTACCATGAAAAGGGGAGCAGAGAAAATCTCTGTTTTTTTTTCTTCTTTTGGTTCTTCAAAATTTAATAAAAAAATATATAACAAGAAAAACCAAAAGAATATTACAATAAAATATTATTTTTTAGAATAAATTTAATTTTAAATATAATTAAAGAGCATTTAGTATAAAACATTTCTCATATAATATATTAATATTTTCAAAGGGCTGTCTTTGCAATAACAAATATATACACAGTAGTGATAGAAAAGAAAATAGATATTTGTTTTCTATTTTCCCTAATTTTCTTTCTCTATTTCATTTACGATCCAACTGTAACATAAATCTCAGTTTTGAAGCTTCATCAAATCCCTAGCGCTATGAGTAAAATTGGTTCATATGGCAAGGGGTTTATATAAATAGTTTTATTTGGTCCATTTTTAGATATAGAAGTTTAACCTGCCTACACACTAATTCTGAAATTGGGCTTTAGTTTTCATCTCAAGGGTACAAGGCCGACATGTAAGAGGCCCACATCGTACAAAATCAATTAGTGAGTCTATATATGTATGTGAGTGCATGCCCCCACACCTCTGTCTCATATTTTTTTTGGATAATTTGCATGAAAAAGAAATGGGGCCTCATCCATAATTTCATTTTATTTCCATTGCTCAACAATGTTTGTTTTGAAAGATGAAAAATCCAAAGGGTAAACCTTTCATATATATATCCCGACAGTACTATCACACTCTCATACACATACTCACACATATATATTTATATATATTTATTTATTTATTTGTGCTATGTAAATGTGATGCATGAATGTGTTTGCTCCATTAGGACCCTTTAATTTAAGTGTTTTAGCCATAACAGAGGTGTCAATTTTTGTTGTCATCGTACACCTAGGTACCCTCCTGTTCTGGCCTTATTCGTGTACGTTTTTCATCCTTTCAAAACGCAAATCTCAAAGCCTTGAGACAAAGAATGATAATATAAAGAACTGAGAAACGCGAGAAAAGAAAAATATAAGGCGATGAAAAGATGTAAATGATAATATGAAATTATATGGCAGACACTGCAGACTATTGATTCCAACACAGTATATTAGTTTTTTGGGAGTTTTCAAATCCCCCGCGAAACAGGACCACTTCAAATTTTGAAGAAGGCTCAGGAATGATGTAAGAGTCAAAAATGTATCATGTGAAACTGAATCTATTTCTGATGATGACATCATGTGCTCAATTAAAAAATCTATTAAATGTTGTCTCATTTCAATGATGCAAATCTATATAACGGATATATTACCATGTTCCTTTTCAAAATACCTACATCATTGTTTATTTATTGACACCAATAGTTTTTTTAATGCATGAATCATGTTATCATGTCAGTCATCATGCCATATCCAACCATTTGATTTGCGAAAATTAGTACGTTGAGTTATTCATGTAATTTAATTCTGAGGTAAGAGATTGAGAAGATTGAGCACCGAGCTTGTTGTTTAATTTTGATGTAATCAAGTTTTGAAGACAGGCACCGGGACCACTCTAGAAGTAGCCACGTTCGAAGAAGACGCCAATTTGAAGTTGGCAGCTATGAGAGAATTATAAGAAACGGATTTCGAATCTGAATAGGTGACAGAAGCATTTGAGAGCAAGAACTGGTGGTCCCTTTCATCATCATCATTACAAGTAGTAAGGTCATCCAAAATCCAAGTGATGTAAGATTTTACAAAAACCTTTTCAACGACCTGACAATGAGTGGGTAAATTTCTCAGCAGCAATAACTGAGTGATAATCAGAATCTGATTGCTTTGTGAAAGTTAAATACAATGTTAATTTTCAGAAACCTTGGAACTTTAGAGACAGTAAATATAATCAATGTTATTATATAAATAGACATGTGTATAGGAAAAACATTTATGGAATATAACAGAAATCACTTTGATAACTTTCACAAAGGATTAGTCCGTGAGAAAGGTATGTTTGGTTGACATTAAAAACAAACAAAAAAACTGTCTGCAAAGCTGCGTACACATTGTGGGGCGCATGGTGTACGAAAGTTAAGGAACTGAGGGGGCCCCGTCTTCGTTTCTGTGTCTGAGCTATTGATAACTCATTTTAAGTTGAACACACGAGTTGATATATCAATCGTGTTTGGAACCGAATTGGGTTGGTTTGGGACAGAGCCAAAGTTACTGAGACGATTTAAATGCTGTTGTTCATCCATGAACTGAAAAATATTGAATGGCATTGTATTTTGTTAGGTATTGCAAGAGACGTTTGGTACATAAATTGGAGAAAAGAATTTTAAAATGAATGGGTGTGTTTCTGACATTAGTGTTGTGCCACAAATTAACACAGTCAAATCCCCGCCTCTGTTGTTGCCTCTGCATTTGTTATTGCTCATACGGATTAGGTGCTCTATTATTCATTGCTTACTTCCATTCTGATATCAAAGTACTACTACTATTCCTTCTCTGTTAATTTCAGATTAAAATGCATGAGAGTATAATATATGTCACATTCTACGCTATCAGAATAGTCTAATTAGTTTTAATGCCAACGTTATTTTTTGTTTGATTAATTATGCAGGTATCTTTGTGTTAGTTGAGATGATTCAGTATCCTGGTGAAATTAGAGGCTTGATTGCTTAAAATACGAAACAAAACCCTGAATCATCGTATTTCGTTCAATTGTTGTAACTGCAATCATTTTACCTATCTCAACGTCAAACAATAGTATTGTCCAAGAAGGTAGAATTTTTGTTCTATCCTTTTTTTGGTAGCCGTCGTTCTCCTTTGGTAATTCCATCCTCCCGTTTTAAGGGTATCTTACTTTGGACTACCCTACGTTTCATCTCAGCAGCATTCATACTTTACTGCAGTGCGTAGGATGTGGACCCCAATATTAGGGTGATTGGTTTTTAGTTTCGACACTATCATTCAAATTTCATGTATTTTCCATAAAAATAACAGTCATTCAAAATAGATTCAATTTTAACCGGATCATAGATTTGTCGTCTATTTGTTTTGACAGGAAAACAAACATGCACTATATACAAACTAAACTTAAATTTTTAAAATTAATTGAAACTTTAATAATTGTATTAAATATTTATCTTTAGGGATATAAATTTCTTTACCCACCCCAAGTAATTTTATTCACATTTTTCAAGTCATGATAATACAGATTTTATTTATTTTTCGTGAAGATATTTTGAAAAATTGAATGGAAGCTAATAAAAATGAAGATGTGTACATATAACTCAAAAAAGATTAAAGAACACATGTTTCAAATTTGTTATATTGATCTTATCTGATCCGTGTGTTCTGAGCATTCGGTTTAACTTTTGCCTATGTCATACGGTAAAAAACACAGACACGGGGTGATGATGATGATGATTGTCGAGATGCAAAACACAACACGCGGTTATTCGTTGTTCGCGCCAGACGTACAGAGAAGAAGCGCCACGACCACCCGCACCCCGAGGACCAACCGCCAGCGATCACGACAAACCTCACGGCGTCTTCACCACCACCCCCTCCGCCGCACTCCACGACCACTGGGTCCCACAGCAACGCCACCACGCGTATCCCCCACCTCCATTTTTCAGTGGTTCTCTCCCACCCACCCTTTGGACCCTTCACTCTTTCACAGTCTGGAGCGCTACCCAACATCCCATTCCTTTGTCTCTTTCCCAGAAGACAGCAAAGATTGCGTCTTTGAAGGGAGACACAAGCTGGGTTCACACTGCAACCATAGATAGCTGTTCCGTGTCCCGGAGATTCTGGTTAGGCCGAAGCGTTCCAGAGAGGGTTTTGGAGGGCATTGATGGTTTGGTAGAGATGGAAGAGATGAGGAAAAAAGAGGAAGAAGAAGGGATAGTGTAGTGGTTGGTGTGTGAAACGTTAACCGTTATGGTTGGTGGAGTGAACGGCGTCGTCTGGAAAGGAAAGTGTGGAGAGGCCATGGGAGAGAAGATTCACGTGATGAGTGAGAATGAGAAGCCGTGGCAGTGGGTCCCATTTTCAAAACATGAAAAAAAGAGAGGGCCTCACACCTTGTTCTGTAAAACTCATGATTTTCTTGCAGAGGTTTCCGTGTCCTTTGCTTTTTACCCTCCCTCTATCTATCTATATCCTAGGTTGCTCTATATTGTAAATTTCATTCTTTTTATTTTTGTTAATATTTATTTGGTTTATAGTTCCAGGAAATTCAAACCAGTCAATGGATTTTGCTTTACCTACAGTACGAGGAAGCAGATTGACATGATGAAATTAGGTACATCAACGCATATTGATTGACACATGGTTCCCCACTATTTAAGACATAAAAAAGTGAAAATGAAATAATGTTTGCGGATTCATTTCCAGATTATCTACATACCACTTTCAATCAAGTTAAAAATAGTATTGAAAATGAAAATGAATTAATGCGTCAAAGATATCATTATATAAAAGGTTATTTCCAACAAAATCAAAACAAGTTGATCTCATTCAATCATACGAGAGTCCAATCACAGAAGAAAACAGAATTTTCCTTCAAGATATTGAACTTCAGATTACTTAATTATTTATCATATGACTTTACTCATAATTTTATTTTAAAAATCTCTTACTTACTCTACACTTTATATGGTTATCTCTTTATCTTCTTCTAAAAGTATTCATCATTATTAATAGATATTTAATAATTAATTTATATGTTTTTTTTTCATGTAATTTTTTTTTTCTAAGATGTATGAAAAATTTTGGCAGTTCATAAAGAAATTAAGATTTTATACCCATTAAACATTAACTAAGAGGTGAAGAGGTTTCAATAATAGTTTGCACAAAAGAAATATTTCATACCGTCATACGCCAATTATATCAATCCGTTTTCCTTCGTTTAAGAACATAAAAATAATGTTTCAAAAAATATAATTTGTTTTATTTTCTGAAGATGGATAACAATATGATATGTTTTAACTTAGATATAAAGTGGATGGAACAATAGATTAGTGCAGAGACACTGTTATCGTACCACAAAGAAGAAAAGGTAAGATTTATAAAAAGGATGCCTCACCTTTTGAACAAGAACAAGAAGCAGGATAAAAAGGTGGAATATGCTCAGAGAATCATATTCTGTTTGGTTCTTACTCCGTGGAACTTTGAGATTGTAGTCTATCATGCAATAAAATTATTTTAAAAAATAAATAAAAGGAATTTTTTGCATGAAAACGTTTGCCAACTTCGATGCAAGCATTTTTTTTTCTTTTTCTTTGTTGGAAACAAAAAGTTAAATGTTGAAAAGGAAATCAGCACAATAAACTTTTTCTTTTTCTTTTAAAAAAAAAGCTTCCGTCCAAAAGCAAACGATCCTTTTCTTCAAACCAAAATTTGAGAAAATGGAGACATGTTTGTTTGATACCCAGGAAAGAAAAGAAAAATAACATAAAAGCCAGAGAAATACTATTTGGACATTATTTTTGACAACTAAATTTAATAATAAAATATTGTATTTAAATAATAACAATAATAATAATTATATATAAAGTATTATGTAAAAGAAAGACGATAGATCATTACTCTGAAACAAGTAGGTAGAATCAAAAGCAAGTAACAAAATTAGACAGATAAAATAATTAGAGTAATTATATACAAAAACTTACTGTTTCAGTAATACTTACAATTGTTTGTATGGTCTCTCTTTTCTCATTGCAACGTATGTGAAGATTGGTATCAAACTTTAAGTTAAAAGATGGTTAAATTCAAAAAGAGATTGTGAAGAAAAGATAGTATGTGTGGGAGGTGAAAGTAAAAGTATAATAAGAAAAAAAGCGGGAAATTCAAACGAGAAGTGATGAAATAGTTAATTAATATGTGACATGTGGTATTAACCATATATGTCTGAACGTAAATGGTGGGAACAGGAAAGGAGACTGAGAACTCTGTCCAATTTAATGTTCAGCTGTTGAGAGAGGCAACACATTGCTTCGCTTATAGATCTGTTTCTTCTGTCTCTCTCCTTCAACGCTTTCTAATTTAAGTTCTTCACTCTTTCATGCCCTCACATCATACTCCTACTTCTACTCTCTCTTGCATTTATGCATGCATTATCAATTATTAACATTCATCATCAACTCCACTTTCCTCTCATCATCAACCTTATTTCAACAATTATGAGTCATTGATTGGAAGCAAAGACTCAGATAGGAAAAGCTGTCACTACTTTAACACCAAAAAAGAAACCTAGTGCAATGGCCACACTTTTTGTTTAGGGCAATGCATTTCAACTATCAGTGCTAAACATTTTATCACACTGGCCCTGACAAGAAACAAATTAAAAAGAAAAGGGTTTCCGGTGTGCGGTGAAAGGAAAGTAAAGGGAATCTTTCTAAGTTTATCGATAACACAAATTGCAACACCACACATGCTAAATCTCATTTTCTTCTGTTTCAGTTATATGCTGCAACTTATAAATGTGTACGAAATGTTCATTTCGTTACCTAATTTAAGCAACCATACTTCAGGACAGCACCACGTATTGTTTTGCAGTTGCCAAAGTATTCAAATTTTCAGATAATGTTTGATTAATAAAACTTACATTACGTTCCCCGACAATCATTATTGTTGAAGAGTTCGTTAGACCCAATAATATTGTTTAGGGATCACATGTGACTCCTCTCCCCCTCTCACTGAGAGTAATGTGGAAATGAAACATAAATTACTTAAAACACTTTTCCATATACTAAGTTGAAGATGAAAATGTTGATATATTATGACTAGAGGGATAAGTTCGGAGACGTTTTTAAAAATTTACACAGAGATGTTGTAGCACAGTATTTTCAATTATTGTAACTGTTTTTATACAACTTACACAATTTTTTGTAGTGGGAGTTATTACACCGGTAAAGTTTGAAAGAGTAAAAACTAAAAACATGAAATGCGAAGGAAAAGGAGAGAAGGGTGCATTGAATTGTGGTGTATGAAGGTAATGATAACATCATATGATAGGTGAAATAAGTTAGAATTTGTAGAGAGTGAGTGTGTTTGTAGAAAAAGTGGTAGCATCATAAAATAAGTGATTGTAGAAGGACTGTGTTGTTGCAATTAGAGCATGATGGTTGCAGGTGCAGGTGCAGCCTGACACTGAGTCCCAATTCAGACGCAGACCATCTTAATAGCAACAAAGCAGAGTAGAAATTTTGAGTTAATTTCTTTTCAACCAAAAATTTGATGATATTAAAATTGAAGCCCTTGTCTTGTTCTTGTCCCACCACTTACTTGGTACTTCCTACAACAGCAGACCTATTTCTGCACGATTCTCGTCTCTTTATTCTTTTTCACTGTATACTCTCCCATCATCAAATTATAAGGCTATGCTATGCTGTTTAACCATAAAAAACTTACCACATTCTTATCGTTGTGGGGATAAAATTTCGATGCTCCCTCCTACCCCATTGGGAATAGAACAAAAATCTACCCTACCGCCATTTCTTCTTTGTGTAATTTTATAGTATTTATGAACTAAATTTTGGGTCAACTGATACACATGTTCGAATTATGATGTTATTTTTGTTAAATATTTAAGATTTTGGGTCAACCGATACACATGTTGATGTTACTTATGTTATATATTTAAGATATGTCATGACTAAGGGGGCGCGGACCTTAGAAGGGGGAAGCCATTGGTTCCACCTTAATTTTTAAAATTTTTTAAAATTATATATCAGAAAAACTTTTTTAATTATATATGGTTTATTAAGAATCTATAGAAATTAAAATAAGTTTTTTTTATATTTTTTATAAAGCAAAATATTAAATTTTAATAAATAATAAAATATAAAATCAAATATAATAAAAAATAAAAAATCTACTAAGATATTTATTATTCTCTTATGATGTCTTTTAAGTTTATTAGATATTGTGATATTGTAGTGATCTCCCTTTTACCGTGTTTTTTTTTCTAGAAAAAAAAATGACTTATTATTTTTGTTTTCATTTTTCTTTCATTTTTGAAGAATTTTTTTTTGTCATTTAATAGTGAAATATTAGTTTAATAATTATCATTACTTTTTATCTCATGTTTTTTGTATATTCATTTTTATGAATATAGAAAAAAAAATAATGTAATAAGTATTTTGTCATAACTGATTTGATCAAGCATGCCAAACTTTGACATAAAGAGGAAAGTTAATGACGTTTGACTTAATTGATCGTTTAATTCATCTTATTATAACTAGTTTTATGTAAACTCCATTTTTTTTTTGTGTTTCAAGTAAATGAGCCCAGGTTTATTGGTTAAAGGCCCATAGTCAGCCCATTGGGGGTCTCTAGAACCTCATTTCTAGCCACTAACTCTTATTCTGTCTCCCAAAGGTGAAACATCTCACCACTTATTCTCTCTTTTAAGAAGCTGAGCTAGGACTTGAGCAAGATCCTCCTTCGAACTAGCTGAACAGTTCGTCCCTTTGCGTAAGTCAAACTCAAAACCCTTTTCTATTTCGTTTCTTTTCGGTTCCAGTCCTAGCCCATTTTGTGGGTAAGGAACTGACTATGTCTTTCGTATTCTTATTTCCAAGTCTTTAAGCTATAAACGTCTATTTTTGCTCTTCTATTTGGTCTTGGTTTTAACTAGTTCAGCATTTGTTAAGGTAAAGGAAACTATGACTTTAAAACTTTTTTTAAGTATCATGCATGTTTTTGGTCTTGAATCGTGCTTAAAATTTTTTTTTTGATGTTCGAGGTTATGTTTTTTTTTTTAGTTTTGTTGTTTTGGATTTTTTTCAGTCTAGCTTAAGCGACATCAGTCCAACTTAAGCAGGAATTTTTAGCTTAAGCAAGAATAGCAGAATTTTACTTTCTTTGTTCGAATCTTAGCTCAATCTAGCTTAAGCAAGAATTGCTACAAAATTTTAATTCTTTTAACTTGTGATTGACTGAGTTAATATTAAAAATATGATGTATGAAACTATGCATGAATGATGTGGCATTTTTTGACCTGTACTTGATGTCTTTAGTTTGAGATGATAATTATTCTGATATAACATGTGGAATGTGATGATAAAAGAGTTTTAAGGGAAATTCTTAGTGATGGTGTGGTTAGTGTATGCCTTGATACAGGAGATGTCTAGATAAGGAATGTATTTTGAACTCTAATAATCACTCACACTCAAGTAGAGTAGAGTGATTATATGGTAAGAGTGTCAGGAGATCCTAGTCTTTGGAGGAGTTTAAGCCTGAGACATATTGGGATTAATCTTGTAATTGATTGGGAGATAACCCCTTGTGGCGAGACTTTGCAGAGTTTAGAAATCAACGTAGGTGTATACTTCCTTAGAATTCTATATTAAGCGCATAATCTGGATAATTGAGTCAAAGGTCTTGCATTATTTGCCATTACATGCCTTATATGCTTACTGATTTATGTATTTATAATCTGCTTAAGGAATGACCTGCACATTTATATGATAAAAATATATTTTTATCTCTAGCTTACTCTTTTTCTGTGTTGTATTTTTTGTATGACTTTTTCCTTTTTGCAATGATCACCATTTTTTTTTTGAGTAGATGTGGAAATCCCTGGTGGTCATCATGTAGATGGGGATGTTGCAATGTAGTTTAGCTGTGTGTTGGATTTGGCTCACTATTGAGCCTATTTTGAAGAATCTTTCTTTTAATTGAAATTCAATTGCTCTGTGAGCAACCTTTTGTTAAATTGTTTCATATTTAGATTTTGTTCATGGCATTGTGTTGTATTTTGGTTTTCCTTCTCGTATATTATGGATATGGATGACTGTAATGATTGATACCTATATACTTCTTGTCGTGTGTTCTTTTTATATTATAACTATATGATGCATCATTTATTAGAAAAATTATATTAAAAATGGGATGTCACATTTTACAATTACAACATAAAGATTTTTCTCTTCAATCGAAGATGAATTTATTGTCTACAATATGATCATTTATATAAAACATAATTAAAATTTTTAGTTTTGATTGAATTTTTTATGATTCAAGAATTTGAAGAAAGAAGGATCACCATTTATATATGTGATTTTTTTATTTTGTAATTACTGTTATACCAACTGATGTATTCAATTTTATCATATTATTGGTAATAATTAAATATACATTTGAGTAAATTTTTTAACTACCAAAAATATCGGTAAGATCCGCTGATAATATTAATAATTTCTTCCACGATAACACACAAAAGTTTAACTGTATAAATGGATTATTCCTATAATTTAATTATTATGAGAATAAGTTGAAGGCAGATGTTTGCATATTTCTAAACTGATATTTCCAAAGTTGGGACAGAATGGGACAAATATGGGTTGGTGTGAATTTTGTTTAAGGCTTGACTGCAAACAAATTGTTTGGATGCCCCCAAAGAACAATGTAGATAATAGAGGATTGTTGGAGATACTGTATTTGCTTTTTACTCCGGAATTCTCACACCACGCTTTAGAACAAGCGGGAGTTACAATTTTTTTGTCTCGTTGTTTCAAATATTTCAAATGATAAACCAATTATCATATTACACTGTACACACCAAAGTCGTGGCACGGAATTGTTTGAGTTATTTCGTCGGTGACAACAGATCTTGAAAATAATTTTTAGGTGGACTAAAGTAATATTATCTTTCATTATTAGATTGAATGATCAGTATAAAGTTAAAAGAACAAATAATATAATTCTTTAATTAATATATTAGATTATTCATGTCATGTTTTAAAAAGTTATTCTTTTAATTGAACAGTTAAATTATCAGATTTAATCACTAGTAAAATGTTAAAAATGTGAAGTAAAATATATTTTATTTTCATTTTCATTAATAGTTCCTTTTTTAGTAAATGAGCATATTATTTTATTTTTTATTAATGCACTTATATAATTAAAAAATTGAGAGACTTATCTATTAGAAAGAAAAATATATTAATAAAGTCGTAATTAATAATCAGTCATGTAAAAATAAATAATTTTTTTTATTTTTTCTATATTTTAAAAAGAAATATTCAAAGGTTTATAAAATAAAAATAATATTAATAACTATTAAACTAATATTTCATTATTAGGTGAAACACGAAGAGGGTTTTTTTTTTTTTTAAAGAGAAAGAAAACAAATGAAAAATAAAAATTAAGTTTGTGTCTAATTCTCTGTTTTCTTAAAAAAAAAAAACATAAGG
>Ga0214544_1004703_pt1 | contig 27199 bp, 25 predicted proteins | sample CNSS3metaG_FD_160074 | JGI IMG/M metagenome (GOLD analysis project Ga0214544, IMG submission 160074) | Root nodule microbial communities from cowpea collected in UCLA plant growth center, Los Angeles, California, USA - CNSS3 | ecosystem: Host-associated > Plants > Roots > Nodule | place: USA...
TATATATATTTATTTAAAAAAGTTAACGACTTAGAAATTCAGACTCATTTTTATGGATTGTGTTCGTTTCCTTTGGCAACAAAAAATAAGAGTAACCAAAATGGATGTGGTGACTATTTTAGCATTTCTTAATCTTATCTTATTTTATTCATAATGTAAGGCATACTTATTTTTCTGTCCCAATGTTTAAGGGTTTGTCCTAATCTGTTGGGCCTAAGACTGACCCATAGGGTATCCAAGACCCCTTTCTTAGCCCATTTGTTTTTCATTCTGCTCACTTTGCAAAAACAACTCTCTTCTCACTCTCCTTTCTCTTCCAACAGAACTCTGTTAGGGTTTGGCCCTATTCTTGGTCAAGTTAGCTCAACCCCATTTTTTGTCCCACGTAAGTTGATTCTCGATCCATGCTTTCTACTGTCTAGCTTGTTTTTCATGGTTCCAGTTAGGGTTCCTCATAATAACTTCGTTTTGTTATGGTATTAACATTCTTAGCTCACCAAATTGTTCCTGGAACCGTGGTGCTCCTCTGTAGGGTGCTTATGTTGGTTATCTATCATCTGTCTAGGTAAGAAAAGCTAGGGTTCACATGTTTTTATATATCCTGTCTGTTTGAGCTTGTTTTCATGTTCATATTAGTTATGTGTTGTTGTGGTTGTATGGAATACCTAAAAAATGCGGTTTGGTATGAAATGTATGATGATGCATGCTAGAACAATGGCAAGATCTGATGTTTTCGCCCAAGCGAGCTTGTCTCGCCTAGGCGAGAATAGCAAAACCTTACCCTGGTTGCTGCTCGAGCTCTCACTCAGGCGGAGAGTTTTGGTTTTGAGCGAGATATCATCTCGCTCAGGTGAGAGGAGCTCGTCTAAGCAAGAACTCGTGGGAGTCTGATGGGTTTCGCTGCAGTTGAAGCTCAGGCGAGGAACCTCACCTTTGGGCAAGGAGTGGTCTCGCTCAGGCAAGGAGGGCTCGTCCAGGCGAGAACTCACGAAATCCTGTAGCTTGAGCGAAAGACCTCTTTCGCCTGAGCGAGGGTCCACGGTTTGAGCAAGATTGGTGCAGGAATTTGCTCTATGGTTGTTCTTTCCATGTTTTTGGTTGTTGGTTGTACAATTGGTTGGAGTACCCTATTGAAAGTATGAAGTATGTGAATATGCATGAGATATCTGATTGTATAGGCTAGACTTGATGAGCTTGGTATGAATATGCATATGAAATATGAGTGGGTGGTTGGTCGTATATTGGCATGAGATTGGTATGCATGATAATTCTATGTATGGTTGGTGAGACATGAATATGATATGAATTAGGACGTAATTCCACGAATCTCTTGGTGAGATCTCATGGTGGTGCCTCATGTAAAGGATGTAATTCCACGAATCTCTTGGTGAGATCTCATGGTGGTGCCTCATGTAATGGACGTAATTCCATGACCCTTTTGGTGAAAGTTCATGGTGGTGCCTTAGGTAATGGACGTAATTCCACGAACCTCTTAGTAAGATGTCGTGGTGGTGCCTTAGTATATAATTAAGTAAGGATAGCATCCTGAAACTCTAAAGAGTCAGTTAGTCTCATGTAGAGCGTACTAACACAAGTGGTGAGAGTAGCAAGAGGCCCTAGTCTTTGGCAGGATAATGAGCTTAGAAGTTTCAAGGTTAACCTTGTGCATGGTAGGGTGAAACCCATTGGCAATGGCTCTGCAGAGCAGTAGAGGCCACCACAAGTGCAAGCATCTAGTGAATCTGACTGATTATATGTATCCGGATAATTGAGTCTTAGAGTCTTGCATTGTCTACTATCACATGTTTGGATGACTGATACGTATTCTTGACTTTTAATTTGCATGCTAAATTGTATGATAAAACCTTTTCACTCTAGCTTACCCTTTCTTTCTATTTCTATGTTTTGTGTGTGGTTTTCTTCTTTTGTGATGATCATCAATTTATTGATGTGAACAGATGTGGGAACCCCTCGTGGTCATCAGCGTGATGGAAACTCCGCTGCGTAAGCTTATCTTGGGTTGGATCCCCTTACTCTGAGTTTTCTTTTAAGGCACTATGGCCTATGTACTATCTTGCTCCATGAGCATGTAATTTGGATGATGTTAAACTTGTATTTTGTTTTGTTAATGACATCGTGGTGTACCATAGTTTTCTCTCCAAGTATTTTGAATAATTGTAAGGAGTGACATTTCTACTCCATGACAATTCCTTTTATAGGCTTTTTTGTATTTTGGGGTCCCTTTTTACTCGAATTTGTAAAAAAGGGTCCCTCTATTTTTTTTTTTTGCGAAACTGGGTTAAGTCGCTAGGATGGAGGACGACATTGATGGCGAAGTCGTCCTCCATCATGACGGTTTCATTTTTTTTTAAAATCAAAGTCGTCAGGCAGGAGGCCGATTTTTGGTGTTGCGCTGGTGAAGTCGTCTTTAAAGATGACGACTTCATTTTAAGTTTTTTTTTAACAATAAATGATAATAAATTGAAATAAAAATAAAAATAAACATTAATATATTTTTAAATTGATTAAAAAATAAAATACAATAATTTAGTTACTTGAAAATAATAAAACAGTCATTTATGTCCTTCAGTTCCACATGTTGGTCTTCTTCTGGGTTTGTTGGGACGTCTTGGTGGTTGTTGTTGTTGTGGTTCATCATCATCATCATCTTCATCTTGATAACTTTGGACATTTTGCAGAATTTGTGGTGATTGGGAAGGTTTTGGCGGAGGATAGAATGACATTGATGATGAAGATCTTGGATAATAGGCAGATGGTGGTGTCATGGTTGTGGTGTCAAACATATGTGATGGACCAACACCATAACTTGACTGATGCGGGAAGAAACCATATGAGGAAGGGACGTGTTGGAATGAGGTGTTTGATGGGTTGGCACTGTTATTGTCTTTTTTCGTGCATTCAGAAAAAGCTTTAAAATCTGCCATTAATTTACACCATTGCATGCAAAATTTGAACTGTGCATGACATAGGGAGCATGAGGAATTTCTAAATTCCACTATTTCCCCTGAATTCATGGCTAGTGGTGTAGCGCAAGACATCACAGTCAAAGATAAAATAAATGCGCGCAGATGCACGCATGATGGTGTCAGCGACTCGGGAAAGCGAAGTCGTCATAACTACGGACGACAACCAAAGTGAAGTCGTCATTACTGCGGACGAGATTCAATTAATGTCGCTAGGCCGCTTGACGGTTTCAGTTTAATTAAATTTAATGAAGTCGTTGGCTTATTTATTGAAGTCGTTGGCTTATTAATTGAAGTCGTGGGTATTTTATTGAAGTCGCGTGGTCCTTTAATGAAGTCGTTGTCATTAATGGTGGCTTCTGTGCATTAAAATGAGGTTATTTATTAAAAAATCATTGCCATTAATAGTGACTTCTGTGCATTAAAATTAAAAATGGATAATAAATGTGTTGCAATGGTCTGGACACGATTTAAGATTCTCGATTTATTTATACTGCTCTCAACTCATATATTTTTTCTTACCTTATTATTATCCTTCTCTTCACGAAATTTTCACTCTTCCCCAAATTTGCACAGAAATGGCCGATCAATTGAGTCAATATCTAGATATTTTGTCTGATTTCAGTGAAGATGAGTTGGTTACCAACTAATATACAATCCATACAACAGATCATAGTGGCTCATAAAGTCATACCTCAGTTGAAGCTTCAAATCTAGTGAGTGAAAATTCACTATGTATTGGGATGTCTTTTGACACAAAAGAGTCCACAGTGTCATATATCAAGCAATACCACATCGACAATGGTTATAGATTTGTGGTTGTTGAGAGCAAATCTGAAAAAATTCATATGTCGATGTGTCGACTACAAAAAGGGCTGCTCGTGGCGTTTACGGGATGCTTATAGCAAGTGGAGTCTGAATTGGGAGATTAGAAAGATTGACAGATCACACACTTGTTTGTCAATCATGCAACCTGCAAATCATGTCAATCTTGATTCCAACCAAATTGGTTCTATTGTGATGAACTTTGTAAAGGAAAATCCTTCCATACCTATCAAAAGTTTGGTAGCTGAAATTAAAAATCGTTTCGGATATTCAGTTTCATATGACAAAGCTTGGAATGGTAAGCAAAAAGCGCTTGCTAAGGAGTTTGGAGATTGGGAAGAGTCTTACAATGAACTTCCCTGGTGGTATCAAGCTGTACAAGAAAGTAATCCCAACATAATAATTCAATGCACTGGACCTTCTGTACTTGTTAGTGGCCAACCTGACCCTTCTTGCTATATTATGGAACGCGTATTTTGGTCTTTTGGACCATGCATCCAAGGGTTTAATTATTGCAAGCCAATTGTCCAAGTAGATGGCACATTTCTCACAGGAAGATATCAATGGACATTGCTAACAACACTAGCTCAAGATGGGTCACGTAATATATTCCCTTTGGCCTTCGTGATAGTGGAAAGAGAAACAAAGGAGGCCTTAATATGGGTTTTTCAACTCTTAAGGGAGCACGTTACACCACAATCAAATCTCTGCTTGATAACAGACAGGGGGAAAGGCATATTGGCAGCCCTACAATCTGAAGAAGTACAATGGAAAGCAGATGGATTGCAATCATTATACTGCATACGTCAAATTGCTTCAAATTTCAACAAAAAATTCAAGAATCACGAATTGAAAAACCGGTTAAAGAATATGGGTAATAAAATTTTTCTTTCATTCACCATATTCAATAATTAAACTAACTAATATAATTGCATTTTTACAACTTACGAGGTGAAACAACCCATATTGGATGCTAAATTGGCGGCTTTGAGATCACATTCACCTGAAGTGGCATCTTGGATCAATAGGATACCACTACAAAAATGGACTTAGGCCTACAATGGGGGTAGTAGATTCGGACACATGACAACAAACATGGCAAAATGTATGAATTCTGTTTTAAAAAGAGTTCGTTCATTACCAATTTGTGCTCTAATTAAGACAACATTTGAAAGGACCGCAACATGGTTTGTTGAGAGAGGGGTTAAGGCAAACTCCATGTTACGAGCAAGCCACCAGTATCCCGAGGAAATTAATACTATTATTAGAAAAAATCAACAAGCGGGAATGTGTCAAGTGCGTCGATACTCAAGAGAAAATAATGAATTTCAAGTTCAAGAGATGTTTTCTCCACATGATCATCGCCTACCAATGTCTTTTACAGTTAAATTAAATGATTGGTGGTGTGATTGTGGCCATTTTCAAGCTCTTCGACTGCCTTGTCATCACATAATAATTGTTTGCTCTTTCTCGCATATAGACCTAACCTCATACATCCATCCAGTTTATAGCCTCTACAACATCAGCAAAGCATATGAAATACAGTTTCATCCGGTTAGGAATAAAGAATATTGGTCCATATACACCAGACCAAATTTCATTCCAGACCCAAACATGCGTCGTAGGGTAAGGGGAAGACCACCAACTAATGGAATCCATAATGAGATGGATGAACCAAATCCAAACAGACGAAACAAATATTCATATTGTAGAAATGAAGGACATCATAGGGGAAATTGTCCCTATCATCAATAATTTATTACTTTATCCAATTTTCTAGTTATTTTTATTATGTAACTTTTATTATATTATTTTTATTATGTAATTTTTATTATGTATTTTTAGACTGCGAATTTTTATTATGTTATTTCTATTATGTAATGTATTTTTTAAAATTAATTTATTATACCAATAAAAGAATTAATTCTCAACAAATTAAATATATTAACTACTCTTAACAAAATTGTGTACAAAAAATTTATCAAATCTAAATGGTTAAAAAAACTGAAAACTGAAAATTTTTAAAAGATAAAATAAAACTGCAACGAAAAAAAAAATCAAAAACTGAAACCGATCTCCTGTCGGACGACTTCAGTGTCATTGTCATATGTGCAGAAATCGGCCTCCTGCCTAACGACTTCATTTTTCAAAAAAAAAAAAAAGGGGAGGGGGAAACCAGTTTTGGTGAGAACGACTTTACCTTTAATGTCGTCCTCCACTGACGATATGACCCAATTTTAGAAAAAAGAAATAAATATCGGTCAAAAGAACAAAAAAAAAATCCTTTTATATTATTCTATGTGATGTTAATTGAATTAAGTATATTTATTAAATGGAACTTTACGCACATTGTGATACACATATAAATATATATTAATAGTGATGTTTCTGACAAATGAATCATCAATATCATCATCGAAAAGTCATAGATAATATGGATCATATATACATCTAATTAATAAAATAGTGAAATAAATTGTGTAACAACTATATTGTTATCATTGTTTAATAATTTTGGTTGCGTGAGTTACACATATGTCATCTATTACCTAATCATCTAAAGGAAGATTGACTAGATTGACTTGGGCTCAGCTGTTCAAAGACAATTAAAAATAACTCACTCAAATTAAACTCGATTAAGTTGGTTTGAAGACAATTAAACAAAAGAAACTCAACCTAAGGTATTTGAGTTGGGTTAGTTAGATTGAATGTTATCTTCTAATCAATCAAATAACCAAAACAATTGAAGTAAATTGCAGGTGAAAATACCAAACCTTACCATTATATAATTATTTTTCACATTATCACTAATCAAAATGCAACGATTGTTCTATTATTATACTAACTTTTCAATTTTGGTCAAGCGTGTATGGTGAAGAATGAACAAGAAAATTAAGTTGAATCAAAGTTGGTTGTCCATAATACGAGTCAACCAAGGCGAAGATTGATCGCGTAAATCATTCAACTACGTGTCAATGCAGCGAAACTTCTAGCAGCGTCCACCAAGACACCGCATACATACAGAAACTTCCTGAAAAATCCAAATCAAATTTCCTACGACTCTTCCTTTGCACCTATTCGTCTAATTCCATATAAATACTCATATATCATCCTTCCATCGTCACAGACACAACAACCTAAGCAAAATAACCGACACCACTGTTTTCAAAATCCCCAGAACACAACAACAACAACAACAACATGTTTATGTCTATGTTCAGCCACTTCGAGATCACACAGGGCCAGAACTGGAGGTTCTCGTTGGGCCTGGGCCCGGTGAAAGGAGCCGATTCCAAACCCAACTCCGACGGCACTTCTTCCTCCGCAGAGTCTAAAACCGCAAAAAAAGATCCGAATCAATCATCAACCGGTGGATCCAAGCAAAACCCGACCCGTTTGAAGCCCAGGTTTGCTCCAGAGTTCGACGGGTTACACTGCTTTGAATCCATAGTCCCCTGTTAGACGGATTCCTTCGTCTCCAACCATCTCAATTTGTTTTGTAATAATGACGTTGTATAAAAAAAAAACGAGACAATTCAATTCAATTCAATTAATTTTTTACCGTATAGTTTAATCAACGGTTGAGAAAACTTGTTTGTATACCAGAAATGGAACTATGTTTATCCGTAACTTAAAAATTGCTCATGGCCATAATTGCAGTTCTACTTTTTTACCAGCAATCTTCGTCAATCATCGCGTAAAAAAACTGGATATATAAAAAAACTGCTAAGAATAAAAAAAAATATATATATTTTATATATTTTAAATTACAGTGATTGAATCGTACTCCCACAGCAAACTGCTTCCATTAAAGGCAATGAGACAGTATCATGTATATATATTTTTTTTCTGCCAATTTCCTCCACCACACAATTCATTTAGGTAAAGGGATAGCAAAAAGGTATTTTGGTCGGTGATTACTTATTTAGGTAAAGGGATAGCAAAAATGTGAAGCAGGTGCAGATTTTCTTTCAGTAGGTAGTGCTCATTGCTACCAAAATAGTGTCCTTCTAGTTTTCCCATTGCCGACCATAGCTGTTTGGATTTGATGGTCTCTACTCCGCTCTCCTTCAAGAAACTGAAAACCGACCACGATATCAAAGGTTGATATATCTTTTACTGTCCTTCATCAGAGTCAACAAAGGAAGGAAAAACATGTTTTCTGCAAGAAAACAGAAAAAAAAAATGGAACGGGAAGAACTGAAGGGGCGGTGTACGATAGAAAGAAGTATGAGCTAAATGACATGTGCGGTTCTCATACAACAATGACGTGCCATTCTTTCAACAAGAGTTTCATGAAATGACCCCAGTAATCCTTTAATCAAATGTACATGTTTTTATTTTTGGCATGGTTGGTGCAATGATGAGTAACTTGTGTTTGCTACGGACCTTACACAATTTCTGCAGAGATTGATAAAATTGAAATTACTTTTTCCCTTATCAGAATAGCGTGTTTGAATCACCTAACTTCTTTACACTGTTTTATGTAATGGGTTAAATAGAACTTTCTTGTATTATTGTGTAATCATACAATCTATTTTTAGCTTACAAATTATCTTGCACGTATATATGCTTGTTGAAATAGGACTTGAAATTCGGACTTCACGTAGTGAGTCGCCTAAAGTAAACAATGAATCAACAATATGCAGGTGTTTCATCTTAAGAAAAGCTTCACCATGAATAGAAATTAAGGTTAATAACAATTTATATGTACTCTTATCTCTTACTGATATTTCTTTTAAAAGACAAAACTCTTAACTTACAAGTTTGACAGACTTAAACAGGACTATTAGATCCTATCCACACACTCATTCTGTTCCTTTAAAGTAAGTCTTAATTAAAAATACATGTATTTTCCTATTAGGTACCACAAAATTATTTCTAGAAAGTTCACAATTTCAATTAAATTTCAAAACTTTAAAACCCTTTTTTACAGATGTGGTCAATTTTAGGATACAAGGCCATGGATTTACTTTGAGGAATAGGTGACAAACTCTGATGAAACAACAAGGGATAATGTAATTTCTTAACGACTGGGGAAAAAATAAAGGTGTTTTACAGCAGAAACATAGAATAAGGGAAATCTTCATGTGTTAAATATTCCCATGATCCCGCCATTTGAAGTTTACTTTTCACAAAGTTAAAGATAGTGCAAACCTTACTTAACTGTCTCTTTATCCTTTTCCAATCTTTATAGATCAGTGTTTGCTTCTCTTCATCACCAAGGGATCTTCTCTTTCTCTTTAGGTCCACCCCTGCCTTATATTTTGCTGAAAGACTAGTTGTTCATTCCAATTTCAAAAATTAATCTTTCAAGGGGAATAATGGCCATGGGAAGTATTTTTGCAACTGTGCCAGCTATTGCTGCTGCTGCTGGATTTTATTTCATAGGCAGAAACGACGTCAAGGTAAGAAAAGTTGCATCTATTGTTTTATTTAGGAAGAACATAAGGGTATGTCAAGGTAAGAAAGGCTATGCAATGTTTTGTATAGCTAAAGTTCAAGATTTCTTGTCTGTAGGAAATCAAACAAGGGTCATTATCCAGTCAAAAGATGCTAGCAGAAGTGAAAGAACGAGCAAAGAGCCTTCAAACACCGAAATTGGCACCACAGTTTGATGGTTTAGATTGTTTCGAAACCTTGGTGATGAATTGAATTTGCTTGGGATGGAACTGTTTGTACCTTGTGCAGAATGAATGGTAGATATATTTGTTATAATGTGATTTCCTTCTAACAACTTCATTATTGTTTCATATCAATTCCATCTTCACTGGGTTTTGGCAAGTTTGAAACAGAGGAAGCGTTGACATGTCACTAGTTAAAATATAATGAAAAGGAAAACATGGAGCATAAATTAATACGTGACCAAAGCATCCCTAGCTTATTTTATTTTCTTTTTATTTCCTTTTTAACTGGTACTGGGTTTACACAAACTTACACAGTCCTGAATCTTGATCAACGAGAACTACTCATAGTCCAAGAAAAAAAAAAATCGCCACCCACTCCCTCCATCACCTCGGGATTGTCTTGTTCCTTTGATATTATTTTGGAACTATGACTTAATTGCTCCACAAAAGAGCCCTCTAAATTCTAATTTTTTTGAGCAATAATACAAGAGTCATCGTCCAAAAGAATGCCATTTAAGGCATTCTTTCCTTCTCCATTTTTAACTATCTTTTACCTATATTAGCAAATCTTCTAGCAACACCAAATAAAAGATACTTGGTCACTAGACCCCTATCCAGACTACAAGCAAGAGCTACAGCACCACCAATAACTAGCATCTTGGGAATGTTCACGCCCTGTGGTTTCTCAGGAGAAGCAACACTTGGATCCTCTTCTGAATTATCATTGGCTCCAATTGTTTGCAAGTCTTCAGGACTTATTTTTGTGTTGACTTGAGCCATAAAGGCTGAATGAGAAAGTGCAGCACCAGAAGCTCTTGTTTCTTGATAGGCTCTCAAACCAGGTTCAATCTTCTGAACAGTTCCCCACATGCCTTTCCTTACTCCAAGCTTTGCAATTTCCCATGGAATACCCATTTCTTCATGATGGAAGAGTAAGACTTCACAGGCAGTTAACTGACCGGTACCTCTCTTTGATTCCACTGTTAAAAGAATACCATATCAGTCCCAACAATTCTAGCAGTGACGAAACAGCTACTTTAAATGGTGGGTTAGACAAGAACAAGTACAAGTTACATGGGTAATTCAATTACAAGGGTATCAAATTTCACCTGCTCTAATGCACCAACTAGAGTAGTACACATCAACACGTCTAGGTTTGTCTCTTCTAGGGATTGAAGGGCAATCTATACCCTGAAAGAACAAAAAACAAAACAAAACGAAGTTAAGCATAATACTGTAAAAACAGTGGAAAATATCCACCATCGATCAACATATTCAAATATTCCAGAACAAAGGGTGAGCTTTATTCTCATACCTTAGTCACACAATAGTAATGTCTTCCAGATTCCCATATTCGCCGACCAATTATGTATTCTCTGTCCTTACAGAAAAAGGGAAACTGTTTCACAGATAATTAGCACACATTAGCACACTGAGCTAAGAGAACAATTAAATACACTTAAATCAGGAGAAACTTGTTATGCACCTTCCGTATCCACTGTACTTTCATGGTACCAGTAGTGGGACACTCTTCAATAGTTGAGGAGCTTGCAAGCATGTCGTCCCATCTAGGTCTGAATTCATCATCCCAAAACAAGTCCCTTACCATCTCAGGGGTAGCATCTTCAAAAATAGTGCTGCTTCTGTATTGAGGAGGACCATCCTAACAAGCAAACAAAACAATATTAAAAACTACCAAGTAGAGTAGGTAATTCAAATACGACCAAAAGATTTTACCAAGGAAATAGCATACCTTTGGTTCTCTTCGCCATGCTTTATAACTCATAGTAGGGGTAGAACGATCCATCATCTGATTCCAAGCGAGACCTCCATCTTTCTCCTCCACAAGCAACCACAGATGATGTAAATCCTTTATTGTCACGGCATCAGGAGTTTCTTCAGTAGTTTCGGGTGAACTGCACGGTAAAGCAAAGTGATAAATAAAACGGCATGCTAACACCACATTTTAATTTGTCAATCACAACAAAACAGTCTGCAAGAACATGTTACAAATTCATAGCAACATGTCCAAATTTCTTGTGTCCATCTTTTTCCCCAATTTCATTATAAGAACAACAAAAAGTGGATGAATTAATTAAGACCCTGTATTTGTGCAACAACTGTTTATGTTATCAGAATAACATAAGAATAATGTATAAATCCAAAAATACCTAACGAAACTTGAAAATTTCACGGGAGAGGATGAAGAAGAAGTTCTTTTATCCGTTCCTTTCCTCAGGGCCAAAGATTCTTGGTTTGGTCGTTGCATCTTAATGGAATTAAGGCAGGGAGACGAAGAAGAACTCCTAATGGGAGAAGCTACAGACTTGGAAGGAGTAGAATCCGAGGAGGGTGAGGCAAAATCTAAGGATTTGGCAAGAGAAGTTGTTAATTTTTCCTTACCCAACCTCGCCCATTTGGGTTTCCAAAGCCATCCAACAATGACCCCAACGAAAAATGCTACCCACAGAGGACTAAAAAACATTCCCACAAGTGTACAGAACCCCAATGTTGCAGGGTTCTCCGACATATCGCACAAAGATTGTGGCAGAGGCATACCAAGGAGAAAGAAAGAGAAAAAAAAAATAAAAAAAAAGGAGGGAATGATATAATAATAACAAGTTGAAAGAACCCCCAAATTCTGTTCAGCTCCTCGCAAGAGTTAAAGGGGGGTTTGGGAGAAGGAGCTGCAGAAGAATATTTGTGGCGAAGAAAAATCAAGCAGAGGAAACAAAAAGATGAGAAATTTGGCGAAAAATCAGAGGGGGAGAAGGACAAAAAAGATTTGAGGCGATAAGGGTGTGTGGATAGAGACGGGAATGGTGGAGGAGGAGGAGGGTTTGGTGCAAAACGACGCCGTGGCGTGATGTGGGCAATGGCGGTGTAAGACGAAAAGGGATAAGTGTTTGTTTGGAGGAGCCAATGGACGTGAAGGGGAAGGAATCAAAATAACCACATAAAAAAGAATGGTGGCGAAGGAGTGATGCGTGTGAATTATTCGACACTGTGACGTAGAAACGAAAGAAACCGTGGGGTTTGAAGTCTAACGTTGTTTCTCTATTTGACTCACGGTGTTTGTTGCTTCGTTGGTTGATTTGGAGGCTGATAAATAAATAAATACTATATAAGAATTTATTTGAAAGGACCGAGCAAGGGTGTGGTTTTTTAAGACCAGACTACCGAGTTTTTCATAGGCCTTGTTTTTCACGTTGCGCACCTCGTTTTTCTTGCATTTCTTATTACCTCACATGGGTCTGTTCTTTTGGGCACATATGTAATCTTTTTTAGGTTTGGTTTACCTCTGGGTGAACATCATAATACTTCTCCTTCTTCCTTAATTAGTATATTCTTTTTTTCCATTGAAATACAAAATGTTTATCAATATAAAATGTACAACATTTACTTCATTCGACTGCACATACTTTAGGTAGCATTCAACACATCCCTTGCGAATCTTTACTTTGCTAAAAATAAGTATAAACATTTTTATATATGACAATTTTCTTTGACAAAATGGCCTTCTATCCCCTTATAACGTCTATTACAAATCATTTTACTCTATAAATAAAGAAAGTTTTATTTATTTTACCATTGAAATGCTCATAGCTTTGTGTGTAGGTAATATAACTAATTTTATGATATTTATGCGTTGATTATAGTAGTATCCAACTGTCATCGTTTTTTTTATGAAAAATATCTTTTGACAAAAATATTTTGACAAACTTTCCTTAAATAGAATTAAAATATATTATTATTTTTTTAACTAAAATAAAGTAATAAAATAATACTTTTTTACCCAAATTAGTAGTTTGTTAAAAAATTTGTAAGAAAAACTTTGTTAACATATCATTTTCCTTTTTTTATTTGGTAACAGTCATCTGTTCAGAAAATTTAATGCCTCTCTTACTCTCCATGTATACCAAATCCAATCTACTCTTATTTATATTACTAATTTTTATTTATTTTTAGTTTTTGAAAAAAAAAATTATGTAGAAAAAAATGCTTTAATATCTACTCATATATTATATCCTTCTAATTTATATAAATACGCTTTTTTTTGTTTATCGCTCATTAAATACGCAATCATTATGATTATTCATATGTTAAAATTCCTTACTCAAAATACAATTTGTGGTTGAATAAGAGAGATAATTCTCTGTTATTTGGAAATTTCACTACCCAGACAATATATTGAATGAGAGAGATAACATATTTGAATGAGGGCGGGATAATTTTGATTTACTTTTCTTTATAATAGGTTACTCTTTAGATATTATATAAATATATTTTATCATGTTAACTAACATAATTTTTTTATTTGTATTACTACCTAATAACTTCATTATTAAATTGGATTTATTTCTTTAAGTCTTCTTCACTTGAATTTTATAAATGTTAATAGGAATAAAGACGCCAACAAGTTTGGGTTTCTAACGGAAATGAATAAATTTTCATTAATACGAAGTTGATCGATTTTAATAAATTGGGATTCCGATTTATTTATTTTTTATTGATGCATTTCGCATCTAATAGTAATAATTAATTATTATTATTTTTATTTGTAGAGATTAAACATGTAATTAATAAACTATCCACACAACTAACTGAATTAGACTGGACAATTATTTATATTTTTAGTCACACTTCAAGGAAATATTTTAGATACTATTTGTTAGAGTATAGTATAATGTTATCACGTAATATTAAAAAAAACGACGTGTCATTCTTAAAAGCTTTTCCTATAATTTACAAGAAATATTCAATTATTGGAATGAACTTTAGGTACTGGAGATAACAATTTCAGAATTTAGAGATGTGTTCGTTAGGGATGTAATTAGTTGCTTTTGTAAAAATAACTCCTTAAAAATATATTTCAAAATATTTTTATACCAATTATATTCGTTGGAGAAAAAACTATGTTAAATATATAGAAGGAATACGATAAATTTTCATTATTAGATAACTGTACTATAAGGTGTGAATAGAAAATTAGGGTGGTATTTATAACAATAATATGATAAAATTTCAAATAATTCTATTTAAAGTTTACAGTTAAGTTTAATATTATAAATAAAATGCAACACATATAAATTCGTAATTAAATACTAATTTTCAAAATTTGAAATCATAATCAATGAAGTTTTAAATTGCACATGATTTTTCTTTTCAGTTTTTTAAATTGAACCACATACACATTTTTTACACTTGACTTCTTTCTTTTTAGTGACACTTTACCAAATTTCTTGACACAGACCAACTCCAGTTGCGGCACCGACTAGCTGTGGTTGGTGTGTTTATTTCTTTACATTAAATTATTAATTATTAATTATTAATCATCTAACATCACTCACCTAATATATAAAACCATTGTTGAAAAATATTTATATTATTTTTTTTCTGTCAATCAATTATAAATTACACCATAACAAAGTTTCAACTTTTATTACAATCATGTTAAAAAGTTATATCTAAAATTATGTTTATTACATAGCGAAATATTTTTTTTACAATAATAATGAATAAAATAACATAAATTGAAAGCGTTTGTTGAACAGAGATAATAACACGATAAAGTCAAAATAAAAGTCAGGTCATGTTGTATACGAAATTCATGTAAAACGATTTTCAGTGATTAGACTTTTCTGTGTTATGTAATATCAAAAGTTTTCATTTACATTTACCTTTGTACACAATTATATTTATTAATTAAAACTAAATACACGTATAATAAAATTTAAAATTAATTTATGTAATACCTTTGTAATATCAAAATTAATCTATATTTTTGTGCCTTCATAATTTCTATACATTTTTAAAACATCTGACACAGTTTTTACACTGAATCGGCTTAAGACTAAAGAATTGTGTATTGTCATGATTTCTACGAGTTCCCTTAAACTAAACTAACTATTCAATAGATAGTTTAAATTTGACTCTTATATATTATTGATCGGTTATTAACGAAAAATACGACTTTTGAATCTCATTCGTCTTTTAATCGATTTTGTTTTTGAATTTTTAAAAATATGAGACAGTTTTTGGCTAACAAAATTATATTTAGTGCAAAAAAAAAAAAAAACAGTAATAAGATAAGAAAAATTGATCAAATCAGTTTTTTAATACTTGTATTAACAAACTTAAGTATTTCTTAATCAACAACTAATTTTATCATAAATAAGATACGAAAACGTATTTAAACATGATTTTTGTTATAGAAGTTACGTGTAAAAAATTTAATTCAATAAATGAATTATGTTTTGGGTTCTGACATATATAGTTTTAGTAATTAAGAGTTACAAATAGAAATATTTAACTTCAGTAATAAATTAATTAAGAGGATCCATCCACTTCCCAACAACATCCAAATAATGTTTAATTAATTCCGTGGTCAATATATATAATCTGATATACTTAGAATTGAAGTGGTAAATTGCATAGTCAAGTCTAATTTATGCTTTCTAAATAGGAGGCATAGTAAGACCATATATAGGAGCAACATATAACTAAAATTAAGTTTCATTAATTGAAGGTTTGAAGAGACCAAAGTGGATCGTTGACAATGGAATTAATTATCCTTACTAATCACATTAATTAATGCATTGATAATTGGGATTTGAATGTGGAAATCTTAACAAGACATTCTTATTCTTACTTTTAAGTTAAATTATGCAAGTTTAATTAAACAAATAATATTTCAAATTATTCAACAACACCCATCTAAATAAGATCTAAACCCAACACCAACGTGATAATAAAAATAAATCATATGGTAACATTTTACCATTGTTCTTAATCATTTGACTATAGATGTAGTCAACGTAGTTTGCAACTACACAAACTGTGCCGTAATAAACTACTGTATAGGTTGGTCTTGCGAGTGAAAAGTCATCAAAAACACGGTTTTGAAAAACACTGTTTTTATTTTTTTTCTGAATGGGAACACGAATTTAGACCCACGAGACACTAATAAAGACTCGAGTTTGATAATGAGAATGGAGAAAAATATTATCCACCATGCACCATATGCTCCACACTGTTTTGAATAGAGACCGATGAAGAGATGACAGCATTATCTGCAGCAACATATAATAGTAACAGTGATTGTGTTTCCATTACGTTAGATAATATTATCATTAAATGATTCTTTCCGGTGTCTTTATGTGAGTTAACTATCTGTGGGGCAACACTAATCACCATTATAGGTTAATCCGAAGTTAGATGGAGAAGGTTTAGAATAATTAATGCTATTTTCTTTGCCTAACAAAGATAAGAAGAAACATTTTGCAAATTATAAAAAAAGAAAAAAGAAAAAGCAAAAGCATAGGACGAAAACAGTGTCCACCAGAACATGGATAGAAACAAAAATGGTTTGCCACATTGACAGGGACAGAACACAGAAGGTGGCCTTGCACTTTCTACTACACACTTCACTCTTACACAGAAAAAAGAAAAAAGTACAATTCATTTTCTAGCTCACAAGAAAAGAAGAAGGACTTGCACAGACCAAAATGCACTCATGAATTGTTTCTCTCTATTTTCCCTTTCTTGATGCATCGATCGTTTGCAATCTGTTTAATAAGAACAAGAGGAAAGGGTCTCGGCAATCTTAACAAAACTAATTGTTGAATACGTTTTCAGAAACGAGATGGGTACTATACTAGTTCGGTAAGAAGTTAATTGTCATGTCTTGGATTTGAAATATCTAATCTGTTTTTGTTTTTTTCTCATCTACGTTACTTCAATACAAAGATGAACCTGAATCACAAAAGTATCTTTTCTGCACTCCAAAAAAGTAATTTTCTCTCATATTATTCCCAAACTTAATTTTCTATTTTTTTGTTTACAATTATTTTTTTAGCGTACTCTTTTAATTGGAGAAATCAAAAAAATAAAATTAAGAGAAATAATATATATATATATATATATATATATATATATATTCCATAGATATTAAGGAGTGGACGGTTTCCGTCCATAAAGTGTGATCATGAATTAGCGAGTTTAGGATCTATTATAAGTATGCTTGTATTTAGCAAAATTTATAAATATAAATAAAAACTTATATTAAACTACTATTATTGTTAAATAATTTTACAAATTATGAATTTTAAAGTACAATAAGAGTCTTTAAATTAAAATGGATAAAACTTTTGAAGTCGAACGAAAATATTATAATTGTATGAATTATAACGAGCTCTACAACAATTTCAAAATTCAAACTCAAATTTAGATTGACTAGATTTGAGAATTATTATTTGAGAAAAAAAGTAAAAATATAAAAATAAAGAATGAGATATTTAATATAAGAAAAATCAAGTGACTCACTACAAAGAAAGTTATTGATCAGGCATGATGTAGTGAGTGTGATGAAGGGTGTGACGGGTGGACAGACAAAATGACAAAATGAATGAGGGAACTCCGCTTAGATTTTCTAATTTGATAGAGTGACAAGTGAAATAAGAGCTAGAATCACAATTAGGTATGAGAGAACTCGCACTTAGGTTTTCTAGGGAAAAAATGTTTTAGGTTTTCTAGGGGGAAAATGTTTTAGAAATCGTAAAATTTTGGGAGGAAATGAGTGAATGAAATAAGGAAAAATGTATTCTAATTTATGGAGGTCATAAACCTTTTAAAAAAACACAAAATTCCCACTATTATTAGCTTTTAAAGAACTCCTTTGAATCATCCTAAATCATGTTTATTTGTGAGGGTTTTTATAACCTCCGCAAAATAACCCCTACAAAATATTTTTTTTTTCTTTGTAGTGGTAGGAGATCCTAACCTTTGGATTTATTTGGGTTCTACATGTTAAAGGGATTAACCTTATGTGTAGTTGGGTGCTAAACTCTTGAGGCTACACTCTATAGAGTCTAGGAATCATCATATGTGTACACCTCTAGTGAATTATATGTCAATGACATGTATCTAGATGATTGAGTTTAATGTCAACTAATTTGTGTGCATATACATATCTATTTTATCTATGTTGGTGTGAAATTGATAAGATTTAGTATTTTAGAATAACTTTTTCTGTACACTAGCTTATCCTTTTGTGTGCTTTGTGTTTTATTGCGTTGTTCATCTCTTTCTTTTGTGATTATCACCTATTTGGTGGGAGCAAATGAAATTGCAGGTTGAGAGGCACCCCTTAGAAGATGAGGAACCATCACTTAGAGTGGAAGGTCTCAATGAGCTTTAGTAGTGGTTAATTTTTGTATAAAGCTTGTTGATTTAGTTTGAGTGTATAAATGCTATTTTTTTATAGTGTTACCTTTTGTAAGACTGTATATACTTTATACACTAAATTACCTGTTTTGAATATTATGATGAAGTGTTTTATTTTATTAGTATTAAGCTATTAAAATGGGATGCTACAAAACTTTACTAGAAAGCATTGCATAATAATGGAAAAAAGAAAAAAAATTGTAAAATATATTATTTTTAAATGTTTTAGTAAAAATTACGAAAGAAAAGAAAAGAATAAAGATCTAAAACTTTTTTCCTCTGTGTAGTAATGTAAGAAAAGAAAATATAAAAGTATATGGTTATCTTTAACCAAAAGAAAAGTATAATGAATTAAAAACAAAAGGTGCAAACATGATGAAAATTTATGATTAGAGATGTCAACAAGAATTTCAACACGTAAGCCAACTCGGTTTTTCACGGATTCGGGTCGGATTAGGTTGAAAAAAATTAAGTTTTTTCAAAAGTGGGTTGAACTCAACCCGGCTCACTTAACCCACAGGTTAAATGGGTTTGAGCCGAGTTGAAGGTGAGTTAATCTACTTAACCCACCAACATTTTTTTTATAATTATATACTATTCCTAATTATATAGGTTCACAATTTCATGTATTTAAATGCTAGAATATTGCTCAATAATATTTGAATAGTTTGATTCTTTAATTAATTTGATTGTCAAGTTATATACATTGATCCTTTAATATTTAATTATTATCTTTATAATAAATTACTCAAACAACCGTCTTATAAACATTTTTTTCTAAATTAGCATGACCTAATGTGTAATTTTTTTCATTTATATTTTGTTAAATAACATGGCAAAAATTGTGTAAGTCATGTTTTCTTGGACTATATTGACACTTTCTTAGAAACAATTCATCATATATTAACGGTGAGTATGATGAAACCATTAGTTTTTTAATTTACTATGATTGTCATCTTATGGATTGCTTAAAAAAATATTCAAATATTTAAATACTTAAAAATAAATAAATATTTTTTTTATGTGAGTTGATGAGTCAACCCACTTAACCTACCAACCCATGATGGGTTAAGTCAAGTTGTAAAATTTTTGGTTTATCGGGTTGGACTCACTCACTTTGACATGTGTATTTGTAACTATATTCCTCCCTTTCCCATTAATTATCCCAAAAACAAACACACATGAGATTTCGTTTGTCAACGGTTATAATCTCTCTCAATATGAAAAAAAAAAAAAGCTATAATGTTGTATTTTATATATTAATTAGTTTCTCCTTGAGTGATGTTTTTGTTTACCTTTCAAATCCTTCTACTTTTCTATGTTTTTTTTTTTTAATTACAAAGGCAATAAATAAAATAATAAATTAACTATATGCACAAGGAAAGAAACATCAGCGACAATACTAGTCTATAATATATTTCAGAAAGTAGTAGATAAAGGAAGTAATATTTAGTCTTGTGCACGAAATTTTTTGTGTCGGTTAAATGATATTTATTCTATTTATTATATTGCATCTAGAATTATATAAATCCAAATGACAATAATCAAACTTATTACGTCAAGAAAAAACCTATACAAAAAGTAATTTATTTCGTATAAATAATTCTGTAACAATATATTTAATTAATTATGCACAGAAAAAAAAACTTTAGACCATAAAAAAAATCAATGGATAAATAATTAAAATAAAGATTACAATATGAATTTTAAATCAAATATAACCAGCATGAAGCAAGACTTCAAGAGCATCTAAAAGAGTAAATAACTTCTTTTATGCAACGAGGCAAACAAGAGAGGAAATATACAAAACATTGAAAACCTAAGTAATGATATAAAATTACCATCAAATTGTTTTTTATACTAATTGTATAAAAAAATATAGGTCTATATTCCAATTTTGTATACCATAACAAGTCACCGATAGGGATGTAAAAAAAATTAGTATTTGCGAATCTTCATAGATAAAATTCACAACAGGTAAAAAATGAATTTTGAAAATGGATACTCGCGGATAAAGGGTACGAATATTTTTTATACTCACATGTTAACGGGATGGGTACAGGTATCATAATATCCGTACTCGTGGATATCTATACCAGCTATACTCTAATTTAAATTAAAAAAAATATTAAAACATTAACCCATTGATTTTGAACGAGTTATTTTTTATCATTTGGTTTTAAAAAATCTTCATATATTTGTAAACTGTCATTTAACATTATTTAAATGAGTTATTTTCACTTTTTTTGAAATTTATAAAGATTATGTATTGTATTTTTATTTCAATTTATGATTAAATTTTTTTATTAAATATTAAAATTTTCTTCTGTAAATATCTGTAGGTAACCATGAATATCTGTGAATATTAAAAAATATACGGATACCCGCACAATAGATATCTACACGGATATAAATATGAGGCGAATATTTATCCAGCAAATAAAGATACGGGAAAGCTACTACCCATATCCTATTCATTTGATTCACATCCCTAGTCATCAATATATATTTAGTTTTTTTAATAGAGTAAAAAAAAAAGTATATATATCCGCTATAGGAAGTATGAAGTCACAGAACAGTACGCGTAGTTTAGTGGTGAAGTCCTCAACAATACTATGGACTAAAAAAGTTCTAACAATACCATAACCAAACTTAGGATATGAAACATACTTGTGTTAGTCTAAATGTCTAATAATGAGAACGTGGAAAACTAAGGTTAGGGCATCAAGTGCAAAACCTAGTCACAATTCAATCTTAGTGTTAAAACCAAATACTTCTGTTTTCAATGCATTCTTGATTTTTCAATTGAAATGTATGTCAACAAAATAATTACGTTAAAGACAGTACAAAAAAATTGTTAGCTGCACATCCGAATATATATTTATTCCATATCATGCATTTGTAGTATCTTTCACATAACATAATAATAAAAAGTAATGAATAGTTTCTCATAATAAGGATTACACACTAAATAATTACTTCCTTGCACGATTCCTCTTATTCCGATTAGCCTTAATTGGAATTTTATCTAAAAAAACCTTTTTTTTTAAAAAAAAAATGTATTACCCTTTAGAGGAAGAAGAACTTTGTTTCAAACTAAAGGGAAGTTATCTCTTATGGCAAAACTCAAATCTTATTGGTGTATATGCAATAAATAAATAAATAAATAAATATATATATATATATATATATATATATATATATATATATATTATTGTGTGCTAATTCCCATATCAACAACGATCAATGTATAACATTATTATTATAAATGCATAGTAAATACTTAAAAATGGCAAATTAGTATATGATTCAAAATTGGAAAGACTTTCAATTTGAGTAAAATTAAATAATATATTTCGTTTTACAAATTATAAACTATAATTTGTGTAATAATACAATTACGGTTTAATTTTCACTTTAATTTGAGTAAAAATAAATAATATATTTCGTTTTACAAATTCTAAACTATAATTTGTCTAATAATACAATTATGGTTTAATTTTCATTCTTTTATCCTAAACTCCATTTGAAATTCTTATGAGTTATGAACAAATCTGACATATAACTTGTTTTCACAACTAAGTTAGATAGTTAATTAAGATCAATAAGTAAGTTTTGACTTTAACTTCTAAGTGAAATATCAGCCAAAAAGAAGTTTGTCCTCTCTCTTTGGGTGAACCTTTATATTTATAAGTAAAAAAATGTGAGTTTATATTTCATGTTTCCACCTTTTCTTGAAATTCGAGAGTCAGTAGATTCTTGTTACAAGTAGAAATGTGGCTCCTGGGAAGAAAGTTAACATTACAAGGAGTCAGTTTACAATGTGTCCTCAAGGGTATATAGTTTGTTATCGGGCTTGAGGTTGGCCCAACACCCTCTCCTTGTTCAGTTTATTGTTTTTTGAAGTCAGTCCATAACCTTCAACAAGGTCCCAATTAGAGGTGTCAATTTGGCCCAGCCCACAGGGCTTGGCCTTGACCCATGTGCGTTAGAGCCAAAAAAACTCACATAAAAAAAAGCTCCCATCAAAGAAGTCCATAGGACCAAAAACTCCACAAAAGCCCTGTGGGTCAGGGCTAACCCATTGGCTTTCATCTTCAAAATGAAAAATATATTATTATCTGTGGGACGAACCCAAACACCCGGACAAGCACGACGACTTGAATAGGCCCAACGACTCAAACCTGCCCAACGACCCTGACAAGCACGACGACATGGATGGGCTCAACGACATGGATGGGCTCGACGACCCAAACAGGTCCAACGACTCGAACGATTCGGACGACTTGAACGGGTCCGACGACTCGAACGGGTCCAACGACCCAAACGGGCCAGACGATCCGAATTGGTCCGAGGATCCGACCGTGCCCGACTATCCGACTTGGTCTGATGATCTGGACGGGCCAAACGACCTGAACATACATGAAGGCACGGGCGGGCCCGACGACCCAGATGGGCCCGATGATTCGAACAGGTTTGACGATTTGGACGAGCCAAATGAACCAGACAAGCTTGATGACCTGAACGACCTCCACCACCCAAACGGGCCAGACAAACCAGACGGACCCAACGACCCAGACAAACATGACGACTCAGATAGGCCCGACGAACCAAACAGGCCCGAAGACCAAGACGAGTCCGACGACCAGAACGGACCCAACGAGTCGGACAGGTCAGAAGGTCCGGACAAGCACAAGGAACTTGATGGGGGAAATGACCTGGATGGGCTCGTCTGGTCGGGCCCAACGACCCAGACAAACATAACGACACGGATGGGCCCGTCAACTCGGACGGACCCGACAAACCAAACAGGCTTGATGACTAAGATGAGTACGACGACCAAATGGTCCCAACAAGTCGGACGGGCCAAACGATCTGGACGGGACCAACGAACTTGACGTGTCAAATGACTTGGACGGGCCCATCCAAACCATTGGGCTCGTCCGAATAGTCGGGCTTGTCCTTATTGTCGGGTTCGTCTAGATCGTTGGATCAGTTTCGTCAGACCCGTTTGGATTATCGAGCCTGTCTAGGTAGTCAGTCCTATTGGGGTCGTTGGGGTCGTCTGGCCCATCCAAATCATCGTGCTTGTCTGGGTCTTCGGGCTTGTCCTGATCCTTAGGCCCATCTGGGTTGTCGTGCTCGTCCAGATCATCGTGCTCGTTCGAGTCATCGTGTCTGTTCGAGTTTTCGGGCTTATCCGTGTCATTGGGCCCGACCGAAGTGTTGAGGTTGTTCGGATCGTCAGGATCATCTGAGTCATTGTGCTTATATGAGTTGTTAGGTCCGTCTAGGTCATAAGACACATCTAGGTTTTCAGACTTGTCCAATTTGTTGGGCTAGTTCGGGTCTTCGGGCCTATCCGGGTTGTCATACTCGTCTTGGGCTTCAGACTTGTCCGGGTGATCATACATGTTTGGCTCGTCGGGCATGTCTGGGTCTTCGGACCCGTTCGAGTCGGCCGTCTTGATCTTTGACTCTGACTTAATGTAGTATTATTTGGGGGGCCTAACCCACCTTAGCCATGGCCTTAACCCACTAGAGAGGGTGTTGGGGCTAGGGCTTTTTTTGGCCCCCTCATTTGGGCCCCCCCTAAAAGGGGGCTTTATGAAGAGTGGATCAGGGCTAGCCTATGGACTAGGAATCAAATTGACACCTCTAGTCCCAATACCCTCCTTGTTCGACTTTTTGTTTGTCAGAGATTCTTTGGGCTTGGTTAGTCGTTATATGTTCAACTAAGGGCCAACTTTCTTGCCTGGTCAAAGAAGGACTACTTGTACCATGGACGATACATAACTCAATAATTTTTAGAAGATAAATATTAAATACATGTATCATGTGCTAACACCTAATTCTCAAAATTTGAATATATCCACTTATATATTAGTTCACAAGAAGCATGCCCACGTCTAATACTTGATATATACAAATAATTGTGGAACAACCTTCGTTAATTTCTCACATATCATATCTTTATCTATTTTATTTGGATATTTATGAAACATAATTTCCTTTAATTGATGGTTCCATGCTCCATTCCACATTTTATGTCGTATAAGTAAATTATCACCTAAATAATCATCATTCTCATTGATAACTTTCAAATAAAATTGTTGGAGATCTCATATCGACTAAAGATAAGACAAATTTATAAGTAGGTGCAAACATCACTTTACAAGTTGATTTTGTAGGATTGAATTAGTCTTAATGTTCACTTCTTAACTTGATATCAAAGCCTGGAGTTTGAGTCTATCCTAATGTAATGTGTAATTTGTTGGGCCTATCGTATCACCCGTTATCGGATCACCCATTAATGTGTAATCCAACGCTCGAGATGTATATGTCTCGACATGAAGATGGTGTGTGGGAGATCTCATATCGACTAAAGATAAAATGAATTTATAGTACACAGAGTAAATCTCACCTTATAAACCTATTTTATAGGGTTGAATTGTAATTAAAGTCAGCTCTTAATATGATAATCAACACAATACTAATAAGATATCTTAGAAGGTCTACATAGAGCCTTGTCTCTCCTTTTCTTGTAAATTAGTATATAAATTAAAGTTTTTTTTTTAATTTTAGCATATATCTTATGTATTTTACACCTCTAAATTTTCATACATATTTCTTAACACAAATATTTTCAAGATATGCAACTACTTACATACCAATAAGTTAATAGTATCATCAATTATAAGTCACAATGTGCATGTTGCCTTTGCTGTCCTCCAAATAGCATATAGTATCTAATTCTTCAATAAACGCATTTACAAAAGATCGAAATTCTACAATATTTTTTCATCAATACATAGTCAGACCGAAAATCAACCTTTTATAACTATTTGATCAAAGAAAATAGATTTCTGACTTCATCTTTAAAAAAAAAAAAAAAGACATTTCGAGATCATTCGGAAATGATTTTTAAAAAAGATGGAAAAATATATATTGCATGCAATCCTTTTCAAGTGCATTGAGATTGAATCACTATTTACTTACCTCATTACTGAAGTGCATGATGTGGAATGAGGCTTTGCTCTTTCGTTTAGCTGTACTTCCAAAGTTCTCCATGGGATGAACTTGCATCTTTGGAGAAAAATGAAACCTTAGGAGATGAAATCTTTGGAGAAGATTTCCTACACCATAAAACCTGGGTAAGGTAATGGAAAAGACACGTTTGGCCAAGTAGTCATTCACAACATAAGGGACATGTTACCATAATAAATACAAATTCCAAATTCTTAATCGTAGAATTAGATTAACGTCTGATATTGAAAACATATATTTATATTTATATTAATACATTAATATTAGTATACTTATATATTAATATATTTATATATTAAATTAATTTGGTAAAAATAATAGATAACTATTTCGTAAATAATAATCACTAATAGTAATTAGTAATTTAAAAGTTTAAGAAGATTATATTAACATTTAAAAGTTTAAAAACAAATAAAAAAATATTTCGTTCTAATTAACTTATTTATTTATTTAAATTATTTATTTATTTAAATAATGTTAATTGTAAGCCCCATTTCTTTTCAGCTCTTTGTGTTTGGGCCTGACCTTTCGCAGGCCCAAGGCCAGCCTTATAGGGAGCCCTTTGTCACTCTTGCAGCTCACTCCCTCTCTTGTGCCATTTTTCAGAGACTGTCTCCCTCCCTCACACACCTCTGAACCTTGAGTTAGAGCTCTGCTAGGGCATAAGTTCTTTCGTTTCCAGCTAAGCTTCTCGGTTTAATGCTCTCAGGTAAGTTGAGCTTTAACTTCATCCTTCCTCTTTTCTAGTTAAAAACTTCGGTTTTATTGTAGGTTTCCCTTAATACCCATTCTCATCTCCATGAGTGTTCGTTCTCAGTTCTGTAGGTTGCTCCAGAATCTCGTTTGGTCTTGCTTGGTTTACCATTCTCTGTGTTAGTACCTCAAAAAGGTAAGGGAAGCTAGAAACTTTGTGCTCTTAGGTTATTCTGCTCATTTATAGTCTGGTTCGTGAATCTATTTTAAACCCGTATGTATGCTTGGTTGACATGGTAGTGCATGTATCAATAGGTGCAGAACCTGCTAATCTCACCCAAGCGAGTGACCTCGCCTAAGCGAGAATAGCAGAGACTCACCCTGGGTTCCAGCTCGTGTTGTCGCCTAGGCGACTGGCTTTTATTTTTGAGCAAGGCGCAGTCTCGCTTATGCAAGACGCTGTCGCCTGAGCGAGAACCCGCTGGAACCTTGCAGTGGCCACTGTCGCGCTCTCGCCTAGGCGAGGAGGGGTCGCCTGAGCGAAAGGACCCCTTTCGCCTGGACGAGGACCTTTAGCTTGGGCGAGATGTTGTGACAGGAACTGCTTGTTGGCTGATGTGACTCTATATGTGTGTGAATTAATTTCTTTGCTCATAGTATGTGACCAGGCTTGGTGTGTATGCCTGAACGGGTTTTGAATAAAAGGGTTGTTAGGTAATAAGCTATGATTTTGTTGGATTGAATGTGGTATGCATGTGATAAGTATGAAATGAGAAACATGATATATTTGTTGGTGAA
>Ga0214544_1004704_pt1 | contig 27198 bp, 21 predicted proteins | sample CNSS3metaG_FD_160074 | JGI IMG/M metagenome (GOLD analysis project Ga0214544, IMG submission 160074) | Root nodule microbial communities from cowpea collected in UCLA plant growth center, Los Angeles, California, USA - CNSS3 | ecosystem: Host-associated > Plants > Roots > Nodule | place: USA...
TTGACTTTGCTGACGTGGAAATGACATGGAAATGATGTGGCAATGATGTGGAAAGTTTCTTCAACTAAATATTAATGTCCAAGCTCCAAAATTGCTTCACCCAAATACCTAAAAATAATTAAAAAAACAAAAATTAGGCCAAATAATGTGAAATTAGTCCAAATTCGGAACAGTGGCCCAATAAAGCCCAACAGATGAAAAACACTCTAATGATGAACAATTAAGCACTAATCAACTGTCTAATGGGTGCACAAAGGCTAGTGGAATAGAAGAAAATAATGACTCATCAGATATTTATCAACAACGGTAACATCTCAACCCCCTAAAGTAGTCTACATTAGGCAAACAATCAAATAAATATGCATTACTCATGTATTGAGATAACTAATTATTAAATTTTCAATTACATTTAGAACACTTACCTTAACTTTCTAACATTTTAAGTGAGTTTAAATTCATTGTTTTAACTGGAATGTATCAAATTAGGATTAATTGAGCTTTTAAATAAGATCATCGATTAAAATAACATTTTTAAACATTGATATATGTTGGAGGTTCTATATAGACTAGTCTAATTGAAAAGTCTAAATGTTCAACTTAGGACTTGATAGATCATCAATGAGATAAGTTTTGATGATATGATGTAATGCATAAACAGTTTCTGAATGTTCTAACTTTTGCTTTGCGCAACTGTAGTATAAACAAACTCATAAGTCATCAATAGATGATACAATATAGATTGTCTAATGGATATATGGACGACGTTAGCATGTTGATTTAGGGTTTTTCCAGGAATCGAGAGAAGTTGAGATTATAAGCTTAATGAAGAAATAAAGTATTTTGAAGATTGAAAAAGAAGAAGCTAATTTGTGACAGGTCAAGTGTGCTAGACACATCTAATGTGTATTATTAGAATCATCTAATCAATATATAACTAAAATCGTCTAATTACTATATGATCATAATCATCTATTCAATAAAGGATTAGAAGTGTCTATTGTCTCATTGATGTTTAAGTTTACTCGTCTACTTTGTCAACATACTAGACTTTGTAAAAAACTTTGCTAGTAACCTTTGGCTGAGATAACACAGAAAAGATAGCATAAAAATGTACAACTCTAGTCGATTAAAAAAATTGAGTTGATAGATGTACCTTTCATGATAGACACTCCATCTACATGTTGTGAGGAATTGCTATATTGTGTTATGGGTATGGATGGGTCAGGCTATGTGGCTAATGATTCGAAAGATAAGGTATAAGAATTGAAGCGCAACAAGAGAGAGAAATGCAAAACGTGGAACTTGAGGGTATTTTAGGAGGAAAAATGCATATAATGATTGAGGCAAGGAGTGTGATGAAATTTTGTCGGTTCCTTTCTCTCTTTCACCCTAGCCTACGTTTGTGACTTTGGATTACTCCCCTTTCTTGATTTGTATTTTCCTCACTTTTCGTACTCTTTCATATTAATAACAAAGGAACTTATTATTCTATTATAGTTAACATTTGGTGCTTTCATTGTCCTCCCGATGGCTAACAACACTCGCTTGAAGAATCTCAACGATGATGTGAGAGCTCTGTAGGAAATGCTTCGTTATGGGTGTCTTGACCAATTGGAACAAAAGCTTAATTTTATGATGTTAACTAACGACCCTTCGAGACTTGATCGTTTGGAGTCCACGATGGATTCTATTACCAAGTCCATTGATAAGCTCACCCAAAATCTTGATAAGTTAATGTGCTTCGACATCGGTACAGTTGGTTCGGTGGCAAACCTTATCGACATACCCCTTCACTGTATGAAGCTCGATTTTTCTCGTTTTGATGGTTTAGAGCTTTTAAACTGGTTGTTTCGAGCGGAAAAATTATTTGGCCTCTATCAAACTCTGGATTCTCAATGATTGTCCATTGCGACGATCCATATGGAAGGTGATGCAGGGCTTTGGTTTCAGATGTTACAACACAACAACCTTCTTCCTTCGTGGCAAGCTTTAGCTGATGCAATGCAGAACCACTTTGGCCCCTCTCCATTTGATTCCCCACACTCAACCATATTCAAGCTTTAAGAAATGGATTTCGTATCCCAATATTATACCACATTTGCATCTTTATCCACTCATGTGGAAGGCCTCACCGGTGAAGCTTTGTTGGATTGCTTTATCAATGGGCTTAAGCGTGAAGTGAAACGAGAGGTGTTAGTCTAGTCCCCTCCTACCCTATTGCATGTGGTGGCATTAGCAAAACTATATGATGCCAAACCCATCTCCTTTTCACACCACTGTAAGCCTCGTTATTCCACCTCCCTTAGCCCAGACCACAACCTCCCTCGTTACCCCACCTCCACTAGCCAAAACCACAACCCAACTTTAGGCCCTTCATCCCTACCTGGTTTGCTTGCACCCCTAAAAACCTTAACCCTCCCTACGCCACCAACGTCACCATCTATCAAAACCATAACCCCAATAGAGATGCAAGTTCGTCGCAAACGTGGCCTTTGCTACACTTGTGATGCTAAATTCACCCCTAGTCATCGTTGCCAAATCTTTGGTACTTACTCCTTTACCATGATGATGAGCCACCCCTTAATTCTAAGACCTCCCTTATGGTTGGTCCATCATGCTTTGAATGATGTAAATGGGCTTACGACTCTTCAATTTCAAGGGTCAGTTTGAGCTCATGTCATCAAGGTCCTTTTGGATAGTGATTGGTCTGATAATTTCATTCAACCCCAGCTTGTTAAGTTTTTAGAGCTTCCGGTCCAACAAGCACCGAAGTTTAAGGTCCTAGTTGGCAACAACCACTACTTGACGCGAAATTCCTCTTACCATCCAAGGCTACATTGTTCACCTCTCAGCCCTTTTACTTGTTTCTGGTGCGAAAATCATGATGGGAGCATCTTGGTTGGCAACATTAGGGCCACACGTTGCAGATTACAACCAATTGACCATTAAATTTTATGATGGCCTTTCTTTTATGACCTTCAAGGGTGGCCTGGAGGTGCGTCCTTCTACCATTCAAGTCCAATTTCATCATTTGTGCCAATGACAAGATACATATGCTATTTCAGAGGTGTCCACCTTCCATTCCTAACAACTGACTTTGACTTTAGAGGATCTCCTTATCTCATTGTCCACCTCTTCCTCTAGACTTATTGGGTGTTCTTCACAAATTTGCTTCTACTTATAGAAAACCTCAAGGGTTACCACTAGTTCGGAGTCATGATCATGCCATCCCTCTTATATCGGGTGTAGCTCTGGTTAAGATCCATCCTTATCGGTATCCATTCAGCTATAAAACAGAGATTGAAAAAATTGTTCAAGAGCTTTTGCACGACAACTTTATTCAACCCAACATTAGTCCATTTTTGTCACCTATCATTCTGGTGCAAAAGAAAAACAGTTCATGGCAAATTTGCAACGATTACAGGGCCCTAAATGCAGTAACAGTCAAGGATTGTTTCCCTATTCCAACCATCGACGAACTTTTAGACGAATTACATGGTGCCCAATTTTTCTCTAAACTGGATCTCTGTTCTGGATACCACTAGTAGTTGGTGAAGCTTGTTAATCGCTATAAGACAACCCTCTACACCCACCAAGGCCACTACAAATGGTTGTTATGCTGTTTGGCTTTACCAACGCATCAGCTTCCTTTTAAGCTTTGATGAATCACATTTTTAGAGTTTTCTATATCGATTTGTCTTAGTTTTCTTAGATGATATTTTGATTTATAGTGCTTCCTAACTTGACCACTTGTTACATTTCGAGAAAGTGTTGTCTATATTGCAGGAACATCAATTACACGTTAAATTGGAGAAATAGGCTTTTTCGAATAAAGCAAATAGCATGCTTGGGTCACATGGTTTCTTCTCAAGGAGTTTTTATGGATCCTGATAAAGTCGCTACAGTGCTTCAATGGGTTGTTCCTTCTAATATCAAACAACTTCGTGTGTTTTTGGGCCTCGCCAGCTACAATTGTTGGTTCATGATAGGATATGCTGCCTTAGCCTCTCCTTTGCATTACCTTTTAAAAATATATGCTTTTGAGTGGTCTGAAAAGGCTCAATCTACCTTCCAAGACTTAAAAGCGTCTCTCACTAAGGCTCTAGTGCTTGTTCTGCGTGATTTTTCAATACCCTTCGAGTTAGAAACAAATGCTTTCAGAACATTTTTAAGTGCTATTTTGGGACAATAGGGTCATCCCATTGCCTTTTTCTCTAAGAAGTTGTCACCATCGTTATAAGCTAAGTCTGCCTATGTACGTGAAATGCTAGCAATTACTGAAGTGGTGGCTAAATTTAGCTACCATTTGCTTGGACATCGTTTTATGATTAAAACAGATCATAAAAGCTTGCGCCCTCTCATGGACCAGGTTTTGCAAACGCCCGAACAACAATAATGAATGCATAAAGTCATGGGTTATGACTGTCATTGAATACAAGCCCGACCCATAAAATTCTAGTGTAGATGCTTTATCTATAATGGACTGTTTTGCTTTATCAGTTCAACATTATGAATTCCTAAATGCTTTAAGAGCTGAATTGCTTTAGGATCTTGAATATAGTTCCATTCTCCTTACTCTACGGCGTGGTGAGTCAAATTCCTTCTATCAAGAATCTCATGATCTTTTGTATTAGAAAGATCGTTTGGTGGTTCCTGTTCGCTCTCCCCTAATTGCAACAATTATGAATGAGTTTCATGATTCTCCCGTGGGTGGTCACGCAGGGTATCTCTGCACTTATCAACGATTGATTTTGTAGTTCTTTTGGCATGGGATGCAACATCATGTTAAAAATATGTACGACAATGTCAACTTTGTCAATAGGCCAAGATTTCACATTCCCTACTTGTTGGGCCTTTGCATCCCTTGCCCATTCTGTAAAACATTTGGGAAGATCTTGCTATGGATTTCATCATGGGACTTCCTCTGGTGCACGGTTACACATTTATTCTTGTGGTCATTGAAAGGTTATCAAAATATGCCCATCACATACCATGGATAACTCATTTTATGAGTGCATTAGTAGTAGAGAAATTCATCCAACATGTTAAATTACACGGGGTAGGTAAGACCATTGTGTCTAATCGTGACAAAACATTTACGAATAAGTTTTTTGCAGTAATTGTTCAAAAGACAGGGCACCATTTTAGCCATGAATACGACATACCATCCGTAGACGGATGACCAATCTGAAGCTCTCAACTGCTACATTGAGATGTACCTTCGCTTCTTCATTTTCGAGCGTCCTCGTAATTGGCTGTAATTTGTTCCATAGGCTAAGTATTGGTAAAACACATCTTATTAAACTACAACTGGGTTCTCTCCATTTCAGGTGGTTTACGAGCGACTTCCTTTGATGCTATTTCGGGACACTACCGTCACTGTTCCAGTTGATGTGGAGCAATTCCTTCAACAACGTGATGTAGTATTATCAACCCTTAAGACCAATCTTGATAGGGCGCAAAATCATATGAAGTAGATTATTGATTGCAAGCGTGCAAATGTTGAATTTCAGTTGGGTGACATGGTCTATGTCAAGCTTCAACCATATTGATAAGTTACACTGCGTGAACATTGTCACCAAAAACTTGGGCTTCGCTATTTCGGGCCTTTTCTTGTTATTGAATGGATTGGGCTTGTTGCATACCGCCTCATATTGCCTCCTTCTGCCCACATTCAATTTGTTGAACTTGACTAGCTTATGCCTGATGAATTCCCCCATAGTAGCTACTCTCGACACGGGCTGAGGTGGAATCTTAGCCCTCGGTTGCGCTGCCATTGGCTGCATCGCATTCACTAATCGGTGGATTGCATGCACAATCTTGTTAGTCCTAACAGTGTTTCTTTGCCTTTTGTGTGTCATTGCCTGGATACGCAACATATTCAGCTAATACAATAAAGCAAGCTTAAGTTATATCTAAGCAAACATGCATTAGCAATCAAACTCACACACAAGTTAGTAACCAAAACACAACAAACTCAATCCCCAAGGCCCAAAAAATCTTTGAGAACTTTAGCTCTGATACAAAATTTAACATCCTAGTCAAGTATTACTAATTTAAATAAAACAAAATAATAAATAGTAATAAATTAGCAATTTATAAAACATTTTTCCCAAACGTGGGAAATTCAACTTTTTATCATACACGCCAAAGTTCAAAATTTAAAACGACAACATTGCCAATTCCAAACTATAAACGTCATAATATTCAAATTACATAAATATCATAAAATATTTTTCTATATAATTCCCCGACTAGCCCCTCTTCGGCTCTATACATCAACAACTCATGTAACACAATACCAAAATCAGCATTGCACCTGCGTTATCGCTTGGTACAGCCTAAGCTTCACCAAGCGATGAGTCATTACAAGCTGCCTAGCGGGCACCACATGCCGCTAGGCGCCATGTGTGTAACATCCCTCATGGAAATTACCTAATTAAAATAAATAAATAAGAATAGAAATTTAAACGTCGTAATTTATTATTCCCAAAACGCGGGAAAATTTAAATCATTATTCAGCGCGTTATGATTTAAATAAAGCTAAATAATAATGTCATTACAAGTTCCAAAACCCGACAAAACAATGGAAAACATAAGAAAGTCCCTAGCTCAAAATCCCCAAGCTAGCCCTCTCTCCGTCTCTATGCATCGCCAGCATCACCTGTAATATCAATTGCTCTCGTGTAATGAATCACACGATCATCGCCAAACACAAATAGAAAGGGTGAGCTTATAAATAAAATAACACTTAAGATAACATAATAAAAGTAGTGCACCCATCTGATTCATGCTAGTTAGTTCTTGGCCAAGACCTTAACCCCCAAGGCTTGTCAACCTTCAATCACACAAATAGTTAGCCTTTGACTCAGGATTTATGATGCTCACACGAACTTGCCCGCTCGTGGTCTTGCCTCTACGAACCTTCTCGCTCGTAATCCTTCTTTACGAACCTGCCCGCTCGTAGTCCTGCTCTACGGACCTGTCCGCCCATAGTAGTACAACACACGTGATCCACTATCTATATACCTCTTCACACGTAACATCTCTCAAGTGTGAGCACGAAACATACGAACCTACCTCGCTCGTATCGCCACACGAGAGTAACTAGATATGAACTTCCCCACTCATATCATCACGTGTTCACCACCATCCATGAACCTACCCACTCATGGCACAACATCTCCTTATCCAAGTCCGCATCAATGCGTACAAACAACTTACGCAAACACTGCCTGCAACTTTATCCACTAGCGCTACCTAAGTGTCACCAGGTGAAAAATACTACACAGACCTCTAATTCTAATCTCCATCGTTCAAAGTAAAGAACAACATGTTATGGAACACCTGTCAAAATTTCACCTAAATTGGACGATTAACGAATCGAGAAACGCAGTTTTACGAAAACTGCGCAAACAAAAAAAAAATCGTAGTCGCCCAGCGAAACAAGATTAGAGACCTGCTGCCTAGCGGTAGGAAATCACCGCCCAACGGTCCCTACATCGCGCAAAGTAGGAGAAACAACACAATTGCACCTAATTTGGTCAATTTAAAGGCACTCAAGCATGCAAAATTTAGCAAGGCTCATCCATCATGCATAAAGCTACACAAAATCAAAAGGGCACCTGAACCAAAAATGTTGAGAGTCCATTGGTCACATTGCACCTAAACCATTCCTAAGCAAACAATGAATTTAATTGTGCTGCATTCTAAAATCACGTTGGGTGCTTTATACAAGGAAGAAAAGACTACCCTTTTCAATTCAATGAGGGAACCCACGACTGGAGGAAAAAGTGTCATGCACTTACATATTATATACCCCATCAAAAGCTTAATATTTGTACAAATTGGATTCGTACGTGGGCCAAGGTCATGCTATCACTTAACTAGCATGTGAAATGGAATAATTAAAAGTGCAAAAACCAACCCTTAACCATATACGTTGCAGCAATGAATAAAAAAACAAAGCTTTCTCCCTTGGCTCACATAGAATATGCGATTGATTGACAAAAAAGGAGTAGCATAAAGCAAAACGGGATCCACTCAAAGGCAACATCCTATCAAGGTTACAAAGGTGTTGGCACATTACTTTCTTTACTAAGCAATAGAACAACCAAAATTCAACCCACACATTGAAGCGAATTCGTAAGGCCTGGACTTGCACTTCAGAGAACTCTACAGCGGATGTCGAGATCTGTCTCCTTTATATTTTTTTGTGAAACAGATGTCGAGATCCGTTTCAAGAATTTATGAAACGGATTTCGACATCCGTTCCATTTTTTTCTATTTTTTTATTGAAACAAATGTTGAGATCTGTTTCGTGAAATTGTGAAACAGATGTCAAGATTCGTTTCACTAAATTATGAAACAGATTTCGAGATCTATTTCGTAAAATTTTTTGTTTTTTGTGAAATGGATGTCGACATCCGTTTCAGGAAATTGCGAAACGGATCTCGACATTCGTTTCCTATTTTTTTTTAATTTCAATGTTCTTTTTCTTTTTCCAGTTTCAATAATTGTGAGTTTGAGTTACAGAAAACAACATTTAAATTAAAGAAATGGGGTATATATTGAGATTATGTAGAGTTAAATGGTTGGAATATTTTTGATTATATGAAAGTTTGAAGGCTCAGACCACCACTTGGCGCATGCATATCGACTGTATTGATGCACATTTTATGTCTCATAATTGACCTAACTTTGACTGTAAGATCAAACAAAGCCAGGGAATGAGTTGGCGACACTAACAGATCATTCCTTGAAATTCTGAATAATTTTGTTGAGAAGGTCCCTGTCATTGCTGATAGTCTTGTTCAAACCAGAAATCTCTTGCTTGCCTATACCCTACTTGTTTTATGATTTATGTTTGATTGTAATGTTTGAAACTTTGAATTATAGATATGGTTAGGACACGAGGAAATTTATCTAGACGTGGTTCACATGATGCACCCGAGAGTTCTACATAGGGTGCTGCACGAAGGAGACCGACCGTTTCAGCTCCTAGAAGGGGTCAGCACGAGGCTGATGTTGTTCAGGATGATGTTGTTGAGCATGAGGTTTTCGATGTTCCTCAGGACGAGGATCATGGGATTGATAACGATGGTGCAAGATTTCCAGGTGGTCCGTCTGATACATCTTTATTGACTCGGTACCATGATCATGTTGCAGGGATCATATGGGATGGTCACGTTAGTAAGAAGTTTTTAGAAATGTTTTATTTTATTTTTGTTATGTATTTTTATTGTTGTTATGTTTCTTTTTTGTTAGGATCGAGTTGTGAAAGTAGTCTCTCATATTAAAAAAGTGAAAAAATTAGGACCTCCTCACCCTTTTGTTCTCCCCTTTGTGGTAGTTTCTGGATTATCACCTTTGTGCGATATTTTATATGAATATCTCGATATTGGGTTAATATTGGGTTTCGTGGAGAGATGACATCCCGAGACTAATATTTTTAATCTACCAACTGGTGAGATGACCATCTCTTTAGATGACGTCAGGTCGCTCCTTCATCTTCCCATCACTGGAGAGTTTTGCTCCACTGAAAATCTTGAATATGAAGATTTTGTTGAGATTTTGACGAGTCTTCTTGGTGTTGATCGGGCCATGGCTTGCGATGAGTTGAATCAAAGTCGGGGTGGATAGGTCAGACTTAGCTAGTTGAGAGAGTTTTATGATAGCTGTTGTGATAACGAGCTATGGGAGTTTGCTGCACGTGCATATCTTTTGCACCTTGTAGGGTGCACGATATTTGCTAATAAAAGTGCCACCTATGTGCGTACCCATTACCTCAAGTTATTTAGAGATCTCCCTATATCTTGCATTATATACTTAGCTTCAAAGTTGTCACATTACACTCATTTTTTCCTTTGAGGGTGAGAAGTATATTTGCAGGTTTTACTTGACTTTTAGTCATATCAACAAACAACGAGTGTTCAGTGGACTTCAACCTACCCGCATAGGGATGACCAACTAGAGTAGATGAGACATCGTGATTATGGTAACCATATTTTACGTTCAACACCCATCCCTCCCCTTGAGAGATGGGTTTGCCTCTCAATCTAAAGGGACAATCACATTTTCTTGTCCTAGATAAACTCGGTTCTGCATCACATTTGTATTTTCTATATTTTCCACCTCTTTCATAACCTAATAATACATGGGTCTTTCTTCCTGGTTGTCCATTATATTTATCTGATCTTAAAATAATAACAACAAATCCAAGATTAAAAGCAACCCCTCTAACCCACTTAATTAAATCTTCACGTGTTAGGAAGATATCATTAGTTGTAAAATGAGATGTATAATCTTGTTCGCAGATATCATGAACGAAATCAGAAAAGTCTGACATGAGACTACAATTTACTTGAGAATCCAAGAAACTTAAATAACTAAAATGATGATTTTCCATAATGACCTATAGTAAACCAAAATATTTTAATATGTTTTATTTTTTAAACATGAAACCGTAATGCATGACTCTAACAACTAAAAAAAATTGGATGAGATAAAATTAGATCAAGCAATCTATATGAATGGTAGTGTATCATACTAACAATTTCCTCTTCTTCTTTTGTACGAAGTTGAGCTCACCATTTTAATATAGGGTCCTAATACTTTAACTGCGTTACGGAATATATTTGTTCCAAGTCTTACTAGATGTTAAAAACGTTTGATACTTTTTTCCAGTATTTTTTTTATGTATATTAAAACTTGTTTCTAAAAACATATTAACACCTTTGGAAAATAAATTTTCCATTTAAAAATTATCAAGTAGAAAAAATTGAACCAAAGGTAGCTATATCAACATCAATGGAAGGAAGAGACTTAAGGTAATTGTATCAACGAAAGAGAATGAATTATGAAAAAGAAGGGAGTTAACATAGCACAACAGATGTTGAAATCCACTTCACTAATTTGTGAAACGGATGGCGACAACCGTTTCAGAAAAAACCAAACAAATTAACAAAATGGATGTCGAGATCCGTTTCACAAATTCCTGAAACGGATCTAGACATTCATTTCTAAAAGAAATTTTACGAAACGGATGTTGAGATCTGTTTCAGGAATTCATGAAACGGATCTCGACATCCGTTTCATAAAAAAAATTACGAAATGGATGTTGAGATCCGTTTCAGGAATTCATGAAATGGATCTCGACATTCGTTTAAAAAAAACCAAAGCAAAATAATGAAACGAATGTCGACATCCGTTTTCCAAATTCTTGAAATGGATCTCGACATCCATTTCACAAAAGAAAAAAAATCAAAACAGATGTCGACTTCCGCAACACAATTTCTGAAGTGGATATTGACATCCGTAACAGTCACAAAAGTTAATTTCACTCTTAACAAACAACATTCCAACATCAAAATAAATTTCAAACATTTATCATTCAAGTGGAAGTAGAGTAACCTGGAAGAGAATAGAAACTCGAAAGAGAAGAGAAGAAGATAGCTTTGAAAAATAAAACTAATGAAACAACATTGCACGAGGTTGGACCAGTTCAACGACAACTGGCAGCTTCAACAAGAGGATGAACTTGAAGACAGGAAGCACTGACACCTTAAAGAACAGACAGGACCACAGACGAGAGTTCAAAGGCACTGTAGAAGTGGAAGAAACTGTGGAAAAAACAAAGAGAAAAAACGGTGTTTGGAGGGTGCAAAGCTCTGTTTTCACCCACTGCCAGATAAAAAACAAAGAAAAGTGAAAGCGCAATAAATTTATTTACTATTTCACCCACGAATAGATAAAAATTAATTAAAAATAAAATAATAATTATTGAGAATACCGAAAAAGATTTGGGGTTAGGGAGAAGGCCCGTGGAGCTCGTTGGTCGGTGATGGCCACTAAATCAAGCACGCCGGGATATGCTTTATGTGCATCAACACTTGGGATGGAACAGGAGGCCTAATATGGAAATTATGCTTTTTAGACGATTATATTTTCTCTTGGTTTTAGATTGTTCATATGATGCTGGATATTTTAGACCGATTATATCTTGCATTTTACATCTAATCAGAATTATAATTTAATATTTTTTAAAATGAAAAGAAAATTATTATTTTTTTAAATAAATGACTCAATCCATTTAATTTACCAAATTATGATAAATCAAACTGAATTAAAATTTTCTAAACTACGTTAAAAAAATAAGTTGAATTGAAGTAACACCTTTAATGGCCAATTCGCGCAAGGTGAGACCGGGTTGGAGGTCGTTTTGACGTCTCTGTTCCAAATAAATAATTTTTGCTTCTTTTTCGTAATTCAAGAACTGAACCATACATTTGAAGAACCCAATTAACCCACACACGAAAATAAAACGCAGCCTCTTTCTGTCGGAAAAGTGGAAATCCTTATTGGCAACAAAATAGTGAGAGTCATGAGAAGAGTGCCCCTTGCGCTACTCAAACGAGTTTATCCTCTGCGCAGCCAAAATGCACGACGCTCGTTCAGCACACTCCTCCCTCCGCCGCGCGAGGTGGTGGAACCCTTCTGCAACCTCTCCGACGTCGTTTCCTCCCCTCAAACCTCTCCGTGGCTCCCTCAAATCCTCTCCCTCCTCGATGGCTCTCCCTCCATGGAGTCCAACCTCGATTCCTTCTGCCGCCAATACCTCATCACTCTCTCCCCCTCCTTCGTCTCCCACACGCTCCGCTCCCTCTCCGACCATCTCACCGCCATGCGTTTCTTCTCCTGGGCCACCACGCAGCCCAAATACACCCACTCCCTCGACTGCCACGTCTCCCTCCTCCCCCTCCTTCCCCTCTCCTCCCTCCCCGCCGCCGTCGCCGCCCTCCGCCGCGCAAACCTCCCCATCACCCTCCCGGCCGCCCACTCCCTTGCCAAAACCCTCGCTGCCGCCGGCCTCCTCCACGATCTCCTCTGGCTGTTCCGCGCCATGACGGCCAACAACCTCCCTCTCTCCCTCATCAACCTCAACTCCCTCCTCAACGCCCTCGTCAACGCCTCCCTCGTCGACTCCGCCGAGCGCGTGTTAAAATCAATGCAGGAGGGGTCGTCGCCCAAGCCCGACGTCGTCAGTTACAACACGCTCGTCAAAGGCTACTGCAAGGTGGGGCGAACGCGGGATGCGTTCGCCACGCTCCGCGAAATGGAGGCTGAAAACGTGCCGCCCGATGAGGTCACGTACATGACCCTGATGCAGGCGTGTTACAACGAGGGTGACATGGATTCGTGCGTGAGGCTTTACCATGAGATGGAGGAGGATGAAACGTTGGTAACGAAAATCCCTTCTCACGCGTATAGTTTAACAATATGTGGGCTGTGTAAGCAGGGGAAGGTTGTGGAGGGTTGTTCTGTGTTTGAGAGTATGGTTAAGAAAGGTTGTGTGGCTCACAAGGCTGTGTATACTGCCATGATTGATGGTTATGCCAAGAGCGGGAACATGGATGCGGCGCTCTCGGTTTTGGAGAGGATGAAGGTGGATGGAGTTGAGCCTGATGAGGTTACATATGGTGCTGTTGTAGGTGGGTTGTGCAAGAGTGGGAAAGTGGAGGAGGCCATGGGTTATTTTAGGTTCTGCAAGGGTAATGGGGTGGGTGTGAATGCTGTGTTTTATTCGAGTTTGATTGATGGGCTTGGGAAGGTTGGGAGGGTGGATGAGGCGGAGAAGCTGTTTGAGGAAATGGCAGAAGAGGGGTGTCCACCGGATTCGTATTGTTACAATGCTCTGATGGATGGTTTGTGCAAGAGTGGGAGGGTTGATGAGGCTCTGATGCTGTTTAGGAGGATGGAGCAAGAGGGGTGTGAACAGACTGTTTATACTTTTACCATACTTATCAGTGAGCTCTTCAAGGAGAGGAGGAACGAGGAGGCGCTGAAGCTGTGGGAGGAGATGATTGACAAAGGTGTCACACCGAATGCTGCATGTTTCAGGGCTCTTTCAATGGGGCTGTGTCTTTCAGGGAAGGTTGCAAGGGCCTGCAGGGTGTTGGATGAGCTTGCTCCGATGGGGATTGTTCTGGAGAGAGCCTACGAGGACATGATTGGTGTGCTGTGCAAGGCTGGCCGTGTGAAGGAGGCCTGCAAGTTGGCTGATGGGATTGTAGATAGGGGTAGGGAAATACCAGGAAAGGTTAGGACTGTGCTGATCAATGCCTTGAGGAAGGCTGGTAATGCAGATTTGGCGATTAAGTTAATGCACAGCAAGATTGGTATTGGGTATGATCGAATGCGGAGTGTTAAAAAGAGAGTGAAGTTCCAAACCCTCGTCAACAACTGATTATCTTGAATTTGAGATGTAGACTCAATGGTTGGTCCCTGAAGATTTGTTATATGGGTTCTATATGGTTAATTTCAGGGTATACTATTTCAATCCAAATGTGTGTTGTCTCACATTAAATTGGCAAGTAACTTTGGATTGAATGTTTGGGGGAAGTGACTTTAGACTTATTTGGCTTCTTTATGGTTGCAAACCTGACCGACCAGATGATCATAGGAATAATGATACTTGGTCCCTATTTGGTGTCACACCATGGCTTCAGTTTTCATGGATACAGGCAAGGAGTTGAGGGTGGATAATTTGAAGATCTAATATTTTAAGTTAAATGTGTGCTTTGTTGAATGATGCTAAATTAAATCTCTTCAGCTTGTATCTCCGAGTAACTTTGGATTCAGTGTCCAGGCAAAGTGACTTATTGGGCATCAAACTGGACAAAAACAGAAGTAATTATAGGCAAAACTCAAGGTGCACGACAGCATTTTTTGGGCACCAGTGCACCCTAGAGTGTAACCTGTGGATAACATGTTAAAATAACAAAAATGTGTTAGATCTCAGTTATGGTAAAAGGGTATGAAGAAATTTTTGTTATTTAAATTTCAGCCCCCTGATAAGCAAATCAAGAACTCAAGGTTTTGGCCAAGCTTTCAAAATCCTAAGCAGTGTTTGGAAGGCAGAAAGTATACTCTGAATATTAGCAATTTGCTCATCAATGAGTGTGAAGTGACACTCTTTGAGTGAGTTTGGTTGAGGTGGCTTGACAGCAGATGCTATTGAAGGGATGGTTTCTCATTAAAGGTTTGTTTTCTTCCTCCCATTTTGAAGCTCTGTTATAATCTTCTATAATCACTATGATGTATCACTGTAGAAGTAGTTTTCCACTGCAGTAGAACTGTAGATGGATTTGATGTTATTTGGGTGACATTGTTCCCTTGAGTAATTGCATTAACATATAATAATTTTTCTGTTCTATTTGATTCATGCCGGTAACAGTTTGATTGATGTTGTCATGACAACAAAATGAATCACTGAAAACCCAAACACCCCCCAGCCGCCCCCCCTCCCCTCCTTGTGGTATAAGGTGAACTACATCATATATGTTATGGGGGAGATAGCCTTGTTATAATAAAAGTAGTATAAAAATAGAACAGCGACCTCTGGTATAATAAAGGCACATAGGTATACTGTACCTTAGATATTTTGGGTGTGATTCTCTATTCTAAGTTTTCATTTCTTTAACCAGCACCACCGATATTTAAGTAGTGCTGACTTTTCCTGCATAGATTGAAGTAAAACATCAATTTTGAATGGAGAACAACACTAACATGTAAATTACTACCCCTAAGTTTTGTCTTTGATAAAATTTGTGTTTTGTTGTTTCTTTATAAGACATCTTGCTAGTGAGTTTATTGGCATAAAAATGCTTGCTATGTACTGTCATAACTAGTAGGTTACCTTCTAATTGGGACCTTCTGCATATGAAGAACGATGGGTCATATTGTCAAATGTGTCTTTTGATTTAATTATCACCTGATGATATCCGGCTTTATTGTATTTTTTTATTCTGTCCTATATTTATGAACCTACTGTTTTGAGCTTTTGCTACATTAAGGTTATGAATTTTCTGTTGATTTCTTGTACTACTTTTTCTGCACAAAAGAGACTTAACCCTGATAATTTTGCTTATGCACAACTGTCTTATGCGTTCTGTTGTTAGCTGTCCTTTTGGACTTGATAGATCTAAATACAACCTATTTACACCTATTTTTATAAAAAAGAATAAATGATAAATCCTACAATCTGAGTCGAAGAAATACAAATTAAAGGAACTAAAACTAATTTTTGTGAATAAGAATATTTCTCTTGTAATGCTCCTAGTTATCTTTGTTAAAATAATGTCTTTTTATCCTCTTCTTTATCTCATTGATGCACTCACCAAGTTCTCACTTTTAGCTATATGGTACTATTGAAGTTTTAAATTGGTTAACTTCATTACAATATGAATTGAACATTTTCTATAAGTCCAAGAAACTCAAATTTAAGAAACTAATTCTATTGATAAGAATATTTTCTCTTGTTATGTTCCTAGTTATTCTTCTTGAAATAGTGTGTGTGTGTGTGTTTATTTTTTTTCATTTATGCACTCATAAATGAAATACTTCCTTTATAGAAATATTGCAGAACCATATAAATTATATATATATATATATATATATATATATAATACACACACACACACACATATATACCAATAAAAATGCAGAAAAATTATTGTTAAAAAATAAAAAAGGCAACCTCTAAATAGTAAGTTTAAAAATTCAAATAACAATTAAATTAAAACAAAACAACACCGACTTCAAGACTTGTTGAAATAACTACATAACTATAAATGTTTTAAATTTTAAATCCTCTGCACCCCCTACTAACAAGCATAAAACAAATTTATCCTTATCTTCAAATAGAATCTTTTCTTTGCTCTCCTTCAGAGAATGAGTATTGAGGGGTTTCCGTGTTTCAGAGAATGAGTATTAAGTAGAACAATGAAGATAAAAAAACGAGAGAAGAGAGTAACAAAAGAAGTAAGGAAAAAGAAACAATAAATATAAACAAATCGCAGGTGTTGTGGCGATGGTGGCACTGGAATGGGTCGGCAGTGTGGGAACAAGTTGCAGTCAGCGACTTCATCGGTACCTGAAGGTGTCAAAATAGGTCTGCCACTATTTAGTCTTTCTATATGGTTGAGGTTGCTTGACAGAAGATCCAATTGAAGGGATGGTTTGGTTTCTCCGTGGAGGTTTCTTTTCTTCCCCCTTTAAAGTTCAGTTTTAATCTTCTATAATCAGTATGATGTATTGCTGTAGAAGTAGTGTTCCAGTGCAGTAGGACTAATGGATTTGTTATTATTTGGGTGCCATAGTTCCTTGAGTAATTGTATTAATATATGATCATTTGTCTGTTCTATTTGATTCATGTCTGTAATTGTTTGATTGATGCTGTAATTACAAAACAGAATTGAATCACTGAAAATCCACCCAGTGTAATTTGTGGAATGGCTTCCTCATCCCATCTTGTCAAAGTGGGGGTCTTGTGGGTGATAACTAGTTTTTTACAATATTGTCCCTGTCGTGAGTGTGAGGCTGCATGGCTCATTCATGAAGAATTAGTGAAGCACACACCCTTGCAAGTGAGGGAGTTTATGCTCATGTGGGTGAGAGAATCAATTATGGAACCAATACTGTGTGAGTGTATTTGGTATATATATATATATATATATATATATATATATATATATATATATATATATATATATATATATATATATTAATCTATTAAATTTATTTTTTTATCTATCACGAGTCAAAATACTTACAACCTTTATCTCTAAATTTATTTACTTTCACCTTCAAATTCTTTAAAAAAATGATACAAACTTTATCTTCAAATTCACCCACTCTTTATTTAATTCATTATCTCAAAAGGAATACATGTTAGAGTGTGTTTTTTTGTGAATATAAATTCGATGAAGAGTGACTGAATAGATTTGAGAATAAAGTTTTTGTTTTTTTTAAAGGATTTAGAAGTGAAAGTAAATGGATTTGAGTACGAAATTTATGAAACTTTGTAAGTAATTTAGTTGATGCCATAGATTAGAAAATTTTTAATATAATATGCATGTGCATGTTAATCATGCAATTGTATGTCATGCAATTCATTATGAATATATATATATATATATATATATATATATATATATATATATATATATATATATATATAAACAGAAGAGAAATGATACAATGACACTTTTTTCTTATCACCTGATGTGGTATGAGATATTTAATTTTCAATTTTTTTTTAATTTAATTGAATAATGAAATGACAATGCAAAAGCTTAGAGTATGCACTTGTGTTGGACACTTACCATTCATCACAGAACCCTTCTCTCTTTTCATTTTGATTTTTCAAAAAGTCTCTCTCTTGTGAACCAACTCTTCCCCAAACCTCCCCAGAAAACCCTCCCTGCACACACCTCTCCTCCATTGTGAAAATTCAACAGACCCCTCTCTCCTTTAAATGTTGAAACCCCAAACCCGTTTATGTTCTTCGAAAAACCCTATCCCATTTTAATCTTCAAACTGTTCCCCCTATCCCAAATCCCTCTGAATCAATTGTTCCCGAAACCTCCCTAGAAAACCCTTCCTGGACACACCTCTCCTTTCATTGTTGAATCCCCCAACCCGTATCAGTTCTTTGAAAAACCATAAACCAATTCTATTTGGCTTTCTAGAAAATCCCAATTCTATCTGGTATTGGTGTGCATTGTTGGGGTCCAACCTTTTAGTAAGGGGGAGAATTGTGTGTTCTTACGTAATTCCAAAATCTGTCAATTTTAATTTGTGCAAAAGCTTTTTGGCGGGTTACACCTTAATTGCTCTTGGGTTGCAAGATAAATTTAAAAATATTACAAGCTAGTTTTTTCCCAAATGAACTTAGACCTGGTTTAGAAGAATTGGGATGGGATCTGGTCTTGGTTTGTATAGTTGGGGTCCAACCTTTTAGTAAGGGGGAGAATTGTGTGTTCTTATGCAATTCCAAAATCTGTGAATTTTAATTTATGCAAAAGCTCTCTCGTGGGTTACACCTTAATTGTTGTTGGGTTGCAAGATAAATTTAAAAATGTTTGAAGGTAAATTTTCCCCAAATGAACTTACACCCAATTTTGAAGAAAATGGATGGGGTCTGGTATTTGTGTGCATAGCTCGGGTCCACCCTTTTAGTAAGGGAGAAAATTGTGTGTTCTTATGCACTTCCAAAATCTGTCAATTTTACTGTGCAGAAACTCTTTTGTGGGTTATACCTTAATTGGTCTTGGGTTGCAAGATAAGTTTAAAAATACTACAGACTAGTTTTTCCTTAAATGAACTTACACTTGGTTTAGAAGAAGTGGAATGGGGTCTAGTATTGGTATGCACAATTGGGGTCCACCCTTTTACTAAGGGAAACAAATTGTGTGTTGTAATGCACTTTCAAAATCTGTCATTTTTATTTTGTGCAAAAACTCCTTCGTAGGTTACACCTTAATTATTCTTGGGTTGCAACATAAGTTTAAATATGTTGCAGGCTGGTTTTTCCCTAAATGAACTTAAGAGAAAGTAGGATGGAGTCTTGTATTGGTGTGCACAGCTGGTGTCTAGCCTTTTAGGAAGGGAGAAAATTGTGTGTTGTCATACACCTTAATTGCTTTTGGGTTATAGACAAATTTAAGAATGTTGCAGACTATTTTTTTTCCAAAGGAACTTACACTTGGTTTATAATAAGTGGGATGGGGTCTGGTATTTGTATGCACAGTTGAAGTCCACCCTTTTAGTAGAGGAGAGATTTGTGTGTTGTTATGCACTTCCAATATCTGTCAACTTGTTTTATGCAAAAACTCCTTGATGGGTTACATCATAATTGCGCTTGGGTTGTAAGATAAGTTTAAAAATGTTGCAGGTTAGTATTTTTCTTCGGTGGCAAGAGAAGTCGTAAGGAAAAGTAGTCAACTAATCATTTTCCATTTATTTATAATAGTTAATTAATTTCATATCTTGATGTTTTCTAACATGTTTTTTTAACTATTTCATTGGTATTTTAGCTTGTGGTTCGCAACCGTTGTAACATGTTTTCTAACATGTTTTCTAACATGTTTTTTTAACTATTTCGAAGAACTGATACGGGTTGAGGATTCAACAATGAAAGGAGAGGTGTGTTCGGGAAGGGTTTTCTGGGGAGGTTTCGGGAACCGTTGGTTCAGAGGGATTTGGGATAGGGGGAACAGTTTGAAGATTAAAATGGGATAGGGTTTTTCGAAGAACAGAAACGAGTTTGGAGTTTCAACATTCAAAGGAGAGAGGGGTCTGTGATGAATTTTCACGGTGGAGGAGAGGTGTGTGCGGGGAGGGTTTTTTGGTGAGGTTTGGGGAAGAGTTGGTTCATAGGAGAGAGATTTTTTGAAAAATCAAAATGAAAAGAGAGGAAGGTTATCTGATGAACGGTAAGTGTTCAACACGTGCGAATGCATACTCTAAGCTTTTGCATTGTCATTTCATTTTTCAATTAAATTAAAAAAAATTAAAAATTAAATATCTCATGTCACGTGAAGTGGTAAGAGAACTGGTAAGAAAAAGGTGTCATTGTATCATTTCTCTAAACAGAATATAAAAGTAAAATGCTTAAAATTTATGCAAGTCTTCGTAGTTCTGATATATGAGATTTTGGTATTATTTCACAATCTCTTTATTCATTCTCAAATTAGTTTATGAAATTATAAATAAATTTAATATTCCTATCTCTAAATCATGGTTTGATGAATCTCTTCAAACGGACACCCTTTTGGTGTCATCTCCATGTGATGTATGATCACCCCGTTCACGGGTATTCAATACAAACAATACATCATTTCAAAATACACATACTGTATTGTGTTTTCCTACAAATCCTCGAATTACAAGTACGTACAATATTTCTCGAAACTTTTTTGCGTCATGTCAATAGAAAGTTTAGTTTGATGTTTTTAATGAGGAAGAGATCTCGTACAGACACGTACAGACAATTTCACATGTTTGGTTGCGTAAACTTTCTTATAATCGTGAAAATTTTCTATTCCAATTCTCATTCTAGATTCATCTGGATATGATCCCGACAGTTTGTCCTGTGCTAGGAAAATAAATGTTAAAACCCTGTACAAACAGATTATCATAATAATTGGCTAGGTATTTGAAAAAGGAATATAACCTAAAAGGTATTATTTATAAACTTTTGTTTACTATTTTTAATTTTTATTTCACCCTTCCTAATATAATAAATTTTTTAATATTTTTAAAATAATTTAACATGTAACCGATATTTTACAGTTTGTTTTTTTTTTTTCAATAATATCATTTTATTACTATTTCTTCTCGTAAAGTTGTCTTACCTTACTTATTATCTTTACTTTCACATTTAATTTGTTAATATTATTTATCTTCATTGGTTTAAATAAAAAGGACATTTTCATTATTCCTTTTGATTTATGATTATCCGTGTATGCTTAATATTGAATGTTCAATTGTTCCATTTATAATTACTTGTTTTTCATGCTTTTTTATTATTTCTGATGTTTCAATTTTTTTCTGTGAAAATGATGAGAAATGAAATTTAAATGTTTTATAATCTACCATTAATTTTTTGTGCGCATCTTCTTTATAATTGTTTTATGATAGATTAAGGAGGCGGAGAATTGTGGTTTTTTTTATTGTTAGGGTTTACTTTTTTTTTTTATGAATTTAATAAGTTTTATAGGAAATTATGAGTGAGAGAAGAAAATGCAGGACTGAATTAATGTGCAATTTGCAGTGTTCGCACAGTTTGAATGCAGACTGTAGCAAGGATCGCACAGTTTTATAGGATTGGTTTCTAAAATTTTACTTATGAATTTTTTCATTTTCATTATAAATATTTTTATAAATTTACGATATATTTTTCTCACAATGACACTATCCAAGCAAACTGCACACAAATCCACTGGAGTCAAGGCTCTTAGGAAGTAACTGGCCACGAAGGCAGCCAGAGAATCTGCTCCGGCAACAGGTGGCGTAAAGAAGTTTCATTATAAGTCTTTTTCATTTTTTAATTTTTTTAAATTTACAACATAATTATTTTTCATTATAAATATTTTAATTTTTAATCACTTTATAGGTTTACTATATTAATATTTAAATTTTTAATTACATATCGATGTTTATAATTTTTAATCATTTTATAGGTTTACCTGATAAGTATTTTAAATTTTTAATAATTTTACAAGTTTATAACTTTAATATTTTTCATTATAAGTACTTTTAATTTTAATCTGTTTACAAGATTAATATTTATAATTTTTAATTATACATTAATGTTTTTAATTTTTAATCATTTATAAGTTTACTCGATAAGTATTTCTATTTTATTAATAATTTTATAAGTTTATTACATAAATATTTTTTATTATAAGTTTTTAAATTTTACTTTATTTTTTTAACTTTACAGTGTACTATTTTTCATTATAAGTATTTGTAATTTTTAATCACTTTATAAGTTTACAACATTAATCTTTTTAATTTTTAATTATACATCAATATTTTAAATTTTTAATCATTCTATAAGTTTACTTGATAAGTATTTCTAATTTCTAATTAATTTATAAGTTTACAACATAATTTTTTTTAACTATAACTGTTTACAACTTTAAATTATTTAATAACTTTACAATAAAGATATTTTTCATTATAAGTTTCAAAGTTTATAACATGAATATTTTTCATTCAAAATACTTTTAATTTTTTTCTTAATTTATAAGTTTACATGAAATTTTTTCGTAAATATTTTTCATTATAACTATTTTTAATTTTTAAACACTTTATAAGTTTACAAGATTAATAATTTTTATTTTTAATTACACAACAATGATTTAATTTTTAATCATTTTACAAGTTTACAACATTTATACACAACGTCACTTTATTTTATCATTACAATTCGGTGCTATTTTTAGAACATAACAATTTTTTATTCAGTATTTTTTTAGAACTTAGTAATTTTTTAACATACTATATTATTTTAAAACTAACAAATTAGTTTTTTTAATTACAGATATTTGTTTCTGTTTCAGTAACTTGCTAACCAACTTGTCATCATTTGTATTTGCTGCTCTTCATTGTTACATCAAATCTTGTAATCTTTCTACTCACATTTAGGTACTTCTTCCTATATCATTATCTTCTTTTAGTTTTATTTGTTGTACATATTATGTACTACTTTCATTGTCCTTCTTTTCATTCATTACTTTCTTCTAAGTAATACATTTTAAAATTTATATTAATTTTGGATTTATTATTTATTGTTTTTGGTTTAAATAGACAACATACCTAAATGGAAAATATTCCTTCTAACAAATCAACATTAGAACAACAAAGACAAAGATGGAGAATAAATGTTGCAAATAGAAGACGTAGAATGATCTCCCAACAAAGACTTATTAAACAATCTAAGAAAAGGACAAATAATCCTGAAAACACAACCAATATTGTCCAAATGCCAAACAGAGCTTCCTGATTGAGAATGACATCTATTCGACAAATGGTTCGGTCAATAACTAATGCAGGTAACATCACATTTTTCCTCATCATTACTGTATGTCATTGGCCGAGAATGTCCTTTCGATCCCTCACATTCTTTTTTGTTATTTCCTATAAACTATATATTTGATTTAAATAAAATCTAACTTATGTTTTAAATATTAGGTTATGGTTTGGTCCCACAAAGGTTTGCAGGACGTAATGATAATGAAGCAATACCAAGTAATACACACATTACTGACACTCAACATGGTTAGTCAATTTTATTCATCAATATTTAATACATGTTATTTACTTACCATTTTATGAAATATTTACATATTTTTTATTTATTATGCTTCATGTTTTCACATAACAGATTATACTCATGCACCACAAAGGTTTGAAGAATATAATGTATATGAAGCATTGTAAAGTACTTCACCTGTCAATAACATAGATTGTGGTCAGTAGACTATATACTTTGTATTATGTACAACAATAAAAAATGTATATAAACAATAATGTATTCTACAAATATTAAAAGTACTACGTAAATAATTACATTTACTTACGCTTAAACAAAAAAAATTATATCTAACTCTATACAAAAAAGTAGAATACAACTTCTTTGTTTAGGTTTAAACCACCTCATCACTATTGTATGTCCTTAGCCGAGAAAATCTTTTCGTGTATGCTTACATTCTTTTTAGTTCTTTCCTGTAAAAAATATATTTGATTCAAATACAATTTATCTTATTTTTTAAATATTAGGTTATGGTTTTGCCCCACAAAGGTTTCCAGGACGTAATGATAATAAAACAGGACCAATTAATAGGCACATTACTAACACTGAACATGGTTAGTCAACTTTATTCATCAATAGTTAATCCATGTTATTTACTTTCCATTTCACAAAATATTTTTATTTTTTTTATTTATTATTCTACGATGCGTAATTATGATTTTGATATAATTTATTACGGTGTTGAATAATAAAACACCTTTAAGTTGTCGTTAATTTTTGCAGTTAGTTCCTTATTTTCTTTTTTTCTCTGTGTATCAAGATATGATTATACATTTTTACCATTTATCATGGTTTTTAATTTGCTCTTTATTTATTACAGTGATCTTGGTTATTTATTATGCACTTTTTTACATTGATTTAACATCACATAGGTTATGATTTTCCTACACGAAGATTGGAAGGATGTAATGATAATGAAGCAGGACAAAGTAATACACACGTCAGTACCATTCAACATGGTTAGTAAACTATTTTCATTGAACCTGATTTGTATCTTTTTCCTACCATAATTAATACATGTTGTGCTTTAATAATGCACTTTTAATACTTTTACAATTTATAATACTACATTATTTATTATTCTTCCAATTTATCACAATAATGTAGATATGCTACATACATTCCCCTGAACACATAATAGTGCTAGACAATTTTCAAATACGGTTCTGATGCTCAAATTTCAATTGCCTACACCAACTACATGTCCACATTGTCATGCACGATTATTTTATCATGAATCATGCGATATGTGTTGCTCTGCTGGCAAAGTCTTACTTCCACGTGTTGCTCCTCCACATGAGCTGCTTCAAATATTTTCAGATCAAACATTTGAAAGTAGAAATTTTAGAGAACATATAAGAAGTTACAATCATGTTTTTTCATTCACTTCTCTTGGTGTTCATATGGATGAAACTATAGTAGCAAATGGTCATGGTATGTATAGTTTTCGTGCTCAAGGTGCAATCTATCATAGGATAGGAAGATTTTATCCAAATCATGGGTCCAGACACCGATTTTTGCAGTTGTACATTTATGACATTGAACATGAATTACAAAATAGGATGTTGGAAAACCCTCAACTTCATCAAACTATTGTTCATAAATTGCAACAAATATTACACCGGTGCAATCCTTTTGTGCATGTATTTCGACAACTTGCTCAAGAACCAAATATTCAGATATGTTCTTTACTCATTAAAAAACGTCATGCGAATCAACCACAATATAATCTTCCAACTACATCTCAAGTAGCAGTTGTTATTGTTACTGCAGACAAAACATTAATGGCACGTGGCCGAGATATTAAAGTTGCAGGTCATGATGAAAATTTAATAAACATACAAGAGACCGTAGGATATTATGACCCTTTACAATATCCTTTATTATTTATGGTTTTGATACCAATACAAAAAATCATAATGGCCAAAGTATCTCTTGCCGAGAACATTATAGTTTCACGCTTCAGGTAACTTCTATCATAATTACCTATGTTTCATCAAATTACTTAGTATGAAGAAGGCTAACATATTTTTAGAAACACATGATTATTTAATGTAGATTCGTCCAAACTACCAGTCTATAATATTACAAGCGGAGCGACTTTTACAACAATATATTGTAGATAACTACGTTAAGATTGAGATCGGGAGGTTACGATGGATTCGTAATCATCAAAACAACATTAGTGCTGAAGTGTACCAGAGTTTGCAAGATGCTTTGCATGAAGGACAAACTCACGCAGATAAATATATTTAAAACAACATTTATTACATATAAATATATTATCATTCACTCTTTCATTTCTTTGAAGATACTATTGGAAAGAGGACAATATTACCATCGTCATTTATTGGTAGTCGTCGTGACTTGACACAAGGATCAATATGGTATGACAATTGTTGTTAACAATGGAAAACCTTATATTTTCCTTACAATGACATGCAATCCATTGTGGAGTGAAATTTCTTCTGAACTACAAAATCAACAAACTCCACAAGATCGCCCTGACTTGCTCACACGAATCTTTCGAGAAAAATTTGAGCAATTGAAGGAAGATGTTGTTAATAAAGGAGTCATCAGAAAAGTTATTAGTTATATATATCTTACTAAATTTCAAAAACATGGGTTACCACATGTACATATGCTATTGATCTTAGATAATAATGATAAGTTACTTTATCCACAAGATTATGATAGCATTGGCAGGGCAGAAATACCAAATAAGGAAGAAGAACCACAATTGCATGAAGTTGTGTTGAAACACATGATACATGGTCCTTGTAGAACTCTCAATCCTAGCTCACCATGTATGAAGCGCAATCAATGCCAAAAGAGATTTCCCAAATATTTCTTGGAAGAAACACGACAAGGTAATGATTCATATCCTCAATACAAAAGACATTTTGATGAACCAATTTCCATAAATAGAAATGTGACTGTTGACAATAGATGGGTGGTTCCTTATAACCCTTGGTTACTCTTAAAATACGACTGTGATATAAATGTTGAGGTTTGTAGCAGCATCAAAAGTATTAAATATTTGTATAAATATGTTTACAAAGGACCAAATCGAGTAGCAATGGAGATTCATAAAGGACCTATTATAGATGAAGTCCAACAATATCTCGATGCTAGATGGATTTGTGCTCCCAAGACTTTGTGGAGAATATTCAGATTTATAATCTATCGAATGAATCCAGTTATTGAAAGATTGCAAATTCATATACCAAATTGACAACAAGTGCGATTTATAAGCACCAAAACATCAATATTTAGCTCATTAACCTCAAATCTTGATCAAAGTATTAAATATTACACAATCTTACGAATTAGTAACTTACTACTTTTTTTTTCAACCAATCTACGTATATCCATCATAAATTATCATGAATTATTCTTAATATTATACATATAGATACATAAAAAAAAGCGAACACACAGACACGACAACGCCTATGTTTTTGCTAGTATATATATATATATATATATATATATATATATATATATATATATATATATATATATATATATATATA
>Ga0214544_1004705_pt1 | contig 27193 bp, 11 predicted proteins | sample CNSS3metaG_FD_160074 | JGI IMG/M metagenome (GOLD analysis project Ga0214544, IMG submission 160074) | Root nodule microbial communities from cowpea collected in UCLA plant growth center, Los Angeles, California, USA - CNSS3 | ecosystem: Host-associated > Plants > Roots > Nodule | place: USA...
ACAACAACTGATATATATATATATATATATATATATATATATATATATATATCTCCTTAGTGATATAACCCTTTTCTGCACTATCATTTCAATAAAATGCCTCCATGATTTTAACTATATATAAAATATGCAAAGTTATTTACAATATTACCTACAAAATCATTTTAATATCTATTTGCGAAGAATGTAAACTTAGCTGATTTCTTATTTATTGAAATTTTCAAGAAACACCTCTTAACCACCAAATGTTCTTCGCTAAAAACCTCAATCGAAGTAAAAACACACAAACACAAAAGAATCAAATGCCTGTTTTTCATACACAAAATCAGAGAGATAGATTAAACACGAAATGATTATTAACATTCTTGAAGCAGATTGAAAAGAATAACAAAAAATAAAAATAAAACAATTGATTAATGAAAAAATGTGAAAGGCTGTTTCAGGAACAGTCAAATATGGGGATTGCTTTATGCACCCCTTTTGTTTCCTCTACACCGCATGCGGGTGTCTAAAAGACCGAATTAATCCTAATTAAAATATCTAATTCTATTTCTTCCTCTTCACAATCCTTTTCATTGTTGTTCTCCCTAGTTCCGTACACTCCCTTTCTCGCTACTATAACCACCCTATTGTCGAAGGAGACTATTTTTACAAAAAAAAAAAAAAAAAAAAAAAAAAAAAAAAAAAAAAAAAAAAAAAAAAAAAAAAAAGAGTAAAAAATACCAAGTCAAATAGGAAAAGTAGATTTCTACCGCTTAAAATGGAATAAAAATTCAAGAAATAAGAAAACAATCAAACTTTTAAGGGACCAGTAGGAAAAAAATGTTAAACTTATTTTAAGTAGGAGCTTTCAATAAGTTTTTAAGGGACCAGTATGAAAAAAAAATGTCGAATCTTAGATGAGTTATTGCTTCGAGTACCCTATCGAATTTATCGCTCCACTCCATCAAATGCTTCCAAAAAATTATTTCCATAATAGAAATGGAGTGATTGTGTTCCTGAAAAAAAAAACCTTAATTGTTTTAATGTATTTTGGGAAATGAAATCCAAAATGTAGTGAGAAAAATTTGACATGGTACAAGAAGCCTGATGTGTTTGAATGAAGTAATTCAATGAGGTAATTCATTTATTTGGAAAATTTAAAATTCTTAAATGACATATTTGGATGAGAAGATTAAAAGGAATTGAAATTGAGGAATTTTAAGAAGGTATTTTAAATAATTAAACAATAGTAGAATTTGAAATTCACTTAAAAAAAGAAAATTAAATTTTTCAAGTTGTGGAATTACTCATGGGTAAGGACGAAAAAAGTCTACACGTCCAAAAAGTTGAGCCAAGTTAGACAAAAGGCCGAGACAAGTCGTTCGAGTCGAAGGTCAAGTCAAGTCGGGTCGGGCCAAGCCAAACCAAACTAGAGGTGAGTCGAAGCGGCCCGAGTTAGTTGAAGGTCTTGTCGAGCCAGGCAGGGCTGAAGGTCGAGTCTGATCGAGTTGGGCTGAAGGTTAAGTCGGCTCGGCTCAAGTCGAAGGTCGAGTCGGGTAGGGTTGAAGATCAAGTTGGGTTGGACCGAGTCGAAAGTCGAGTCAAGCTTAAGGTCAAGTCGAGTTGCGTTGTGCCGAAGGTTGAAACAAGCCGAAGGTCAAGCCAGGACGAAGGTCGAGCTGGGTTGAAGGTCGACTTAAACCAAAAGTTAAGAGAAATTGTACCGAATTAAAGGTCGAGCTAAGTTAGTTAAACTCAAAAATACAGTTGAAGAGAAATAAGAAAATTAAAATTTAAAATATTTTAATTACTTCATCCAAACTAATTATTCAAGAAATAAAGAGAATCTAATTATAAATAATTTAATTACTAGGTATTTCAATTCCTTGAAATTATTGAAATTCTTCATCTGAGTACAAGGTAAAAAAAATTCTTCATTTCCTTCAAAAGATCTCATAAGTCGAAGAATCTTTGTCTTGATCTCTTTGGGTACCCAAAAGATTAACATTTTGAAATTTTCATTGACATGGCATTGTTCCTTTTTTTATGTATAAGGAAAATTATGAGAGTAACGTTTCATAAGTGTGGTAATTCTAAGAAAAAAATTGGAAAATATATATTTATTTAGTAAGAATAACTTAATAATAATTTTGGTGTAAAAAATAAAAAAATAAAGTAAAATAATAACATTACTATAGGTGAAATTAATAAAAAAAATGAAGTTTTGGTATTTGAAATTAGAATTAAGAAAAAAAAAAGTTATTTAGTTATAAATTAGTATTTTAAAGTAAATTGTAGATATTTAGTAAAATAACAATGAATGAAATTATTTAAGACAAATGATATGAACGAAAATAAGGTTGGTGAGATATAATTAATAATAATAACTTAAAAAAAAAGTAATTCGTACAACTTATCTTGAAAATGTTTATTCATTTAGTGAATTTTTTTATTACAAATTAAAAATTATTGTGATTTAATGTAAATTTAAAATTGACAACATTATTTAATTTATTATTAGCAACTTGTTCAAAATTGAGGTAGGGGTAATTTTAATTTATTAAAACTTGAGAAGTGTAATTTAGTGAGTGTGTAGCTATTATCCATGAATACGGTACGTGTATCAAATATAACACATATTCGATATGTCGATATGTTTATTTTGAAATAATAAGATACGATATGTGATTTATGTATATTGAAAAATATATAATAATTCTTAAAACTATAATAAATATATGATTGTTAACGTGTAAATCCAAATTAAAATCATATGTATCAAAGTTGTTAACATAAAAAATTATAAATTTTTCTCATCATAAAAGTATTACTGTTTTATAGATTAGATACTTCATTGATAAACATTGGTAAAGTATCTTAAAGTATCAAACATGGATATGTGTCAGACTCGGATGCATGACCCAAATTGAAGTATTGATTCATCATAGGTGTACAATATTTAATTTTTTTTAGAGAAATAAAAGAAATCAATTTTTTTCCTAAAGAATTTGATATATATGAAGAAAAAGGAAAATTAAGTTTTTTAATGAAATATAATTTTTCAAAGATTTTAAATATATATTTAACACATAATTATTTTCATAAATAGATATAAGTATTAACTAATTTTGGTAAAATAAAAACAATGATTTAAGATGAGTAGATATAATTTTGTATAAACTTCATTAAATTAGACGTGCATACAAGTGAATAACATATATATTTATTTATTCATTCATTGTAATTACGTATAACATAAGTTAAACATAATTATGTGATGTCAATTCCCTAAGGTTAGATTTCTTATGTGTTCTAGAGTGGTAATAGGGGTTGTTTCAGATATGGGGACTAGACGTCTATCTAAACATTTGGCTTGTTTCTTCTCTTCTTTCGTCCTCCGCTCGATATTTTCTTCTTCTCGCATTCGGTGGCATAGACGATCAGGGTACCGGTCAATTAAGCTTCAATACTTAAAACAGTCACAATCCATTTGGGTTTAACAATTAATGTTGTAATAAATGCGAAGTAAACGTCCTTACCAACTTACTTTGGAGTCCTATTTATAATTTTTTTATACGGGCCTTGGATTAGGGTTTACTTAATTGAGATTCAATTGCTTTTTAAACTTGATTACTAACTTGTTTACCTTAATTACAGAGATATGATCTTTCTATAGCTACTGTCCAACCGACGAAGTCGTGAATGCGCACCTTCTTCAACCGCGACTTCGCAACCTAACAGCCATATGAGAATGGTAAGTCATGGTTGGTGTTGTCGAGGTCGACGACATACAATCACGCTTGTTTGGGAAGTGGATGGTTTACTTTCAAGGAGAATAAAAGCATCCAAGAAGGGTCTCAATGTGATTTTCAGTTAGTTTTTGACAAAGCAAATGGGGCATAGGCTCACTCAGTTGGCCCTCGTGGCCTACGACCGCTCGGTTGTTGACCTCTTATTATCACTCTGGAAAAAATGTCACATCAACTAGTCATGACTTGGGTACGTAGCTTTTCATCGATTGGCACTGTGAGAAATTCTTTGAGCGTCGATTGGTTGTTATGGGGAATCGGTCCTTACGGTACAAGAGCATTCTTTTGATTGACCTTCTTCATGGACATCTATCTCAATTTTAATTTTTGATGACTTTTGTAAAAACCTAAATTAATAGATATCTCACTATGAATTTGTTCATCACATGATTAATTACACTCAATAGTATCATGAAATTATATAGATACTTAATATATTTACCATCCTCCAAGAATTTGGTTCAAATATTTTTCAGAAGAAATATAATATTTACATCCATATGAGGTACTATCAATATATATATATATATATATATATATATATATAACCCTTTTACTCTAACATTCTAAAAGCTTTGTGGCCTCAATTCTATTTCCTCCACCACCTCATGATACTTTGTTTACATATAACATACAATCATCGAAGGTGGAAACCACAACCACAAATAGAATGGTAAGCTAGTGTAAATTAACAAATACTTCATATGTCAATTCCATCATCAAATTAAAATCAATATTTTTCATTGAATGTACATAATAATTCTTTACATAAGTTACATGTCCCACCATTTATTACACTATCTTCATCTTTATTCTAAGTATGGTTAATCAATCAAAATTGTATTATAGATAGAATTCCTCATCTAATTTGAATTCAATAATTACTAGCAAGAAAATTCATTATCTATCATAATACAACTCCAAGCCTCAATCATCACAACACAACCCTCACAACTCAATCCTCATGGACAAACCACAACATAATAGATAGATAACAGGGTAAGCTAATGTAAATATAACCAAACATATCATTTATAATATATCACATTAGAATAAATTTTAATCCCATTCAATTCAACCATCACATACTCTTAACAACAATCAAATGTTTACCAAAAGCATGCCAGTTTCGGCACAAAGATAACCAAAATCCTCATGGCCCACAACAATTATACATTTGAATCTACTTTCGAAAGTCAAGTGTATTGAGCAAACTCTAAAACTTTGCATCTGTCATACTCACTCCTACATCTAAAGAGTTATAGCTATATATTTTACATCAGTACACAAATCCCTCTAAAGTATGACCATGGTAAATTCCTTATATTTGCGAGGTTCGACCCTCTTTCATATTAAAGCCCTAGATTGTAGGAACCTCCATTAACTCTCTCAATTAGATATCTTTCCTTACATGAGTACAATATTAGCAGAGTTAGGATAGTCTTTCAGAATCCCTCTCAATACACTTCCTATCATCACATCAATGTAGTACTCCCTCCTTAGGAGTCACTACATTCATCACATTCAAACCATTTTTCACATATAACATTCTAATATAATCTTATATCATCACACAACATAAATCACCTACTATTCATTTCAAATTTCATGTTAATAATTCACCATTTATTTTCTATTACATTAGCATAACATTCAATTATAATATTTCCATTAATTATATCAAAACTGCGAAAGTAATTTCTCTAACCACGAACCTCAAATAAAAGATCCCAATGGTCAAAATGAAGAATCATGTGTATTGGATCAATTGTCAAAATTTCAGTTCGATCCAACAGTTAAGAAGCGTGAATCGTGATTTTACCGGACAACTCACTAATAAAATCATGTTGGCTACCAGCTCTCAAAACCTAGCGCCGGGCCAGGAAACTTGCGTCCAATGCCAGAAGCCCTAGAGTGGCACATGATGCTTTGGACCACTGAAACTCACTGTTTTGAGTTCTCTGCTTGACGCCCATTGATTCTACGATATTGTCAGTGCTATAATAGATATAAAAGAGTTTTAACATTTTTAAAATGGTTCATTGGTATATTTGAGTTATTTAAACGCTTTCTTTCGACATATACAATTATATCTTTTCAAAGAAATGTCTCAATATACCAATGCACCAATTTGAAACATGTCAAACATAAACCATTTATTTTACTCTATTCCATTTCTATTTCTTTTTAAGAGCTACATTACAAATACTCCAATTAACACACAAAAGAAATTAGATGAATAGAACAACACTACAATCATGCCATCAAAGTTCAATTCAATGCAAAACCAACCCAAGCAATTCAAGTGACAATACTTATACATTCTAAATCAATTTACTGAGGATTATGCAACTCAAAACAATAAAAACCAAACAAAGTGCATCACTTCATTAAACTAAATTCATCATCTCACCAATTCCACACTTTCATCACCATCATCCACAAATATGTAATAATATAGATTCAAATAAAATAATCAAAATAATTACACAATTAATCCATTACACCACAAGGTTCAATATCACAACATTATCACTACCAAAATTTAATAAATAGTATTTCTAAGTTTTTACCAACTTCTCTTACCTTAGATCGACTCTTCCTCAAAACTAAGCTTCCACACAACTTGAAAACATTGTTACTAAAAACTAGAGACCTAGAACAAGGTTATCCAAATAATACAAAATTTCAGTATATGGTAGAATAAGCTGAGAGGATCACTTATCTCGATTGTTCCTACTAAGATTGATGACTAAAATAGCACGAAAATTAGGGAGGAATGATTCTATAGGGTAAATAAGAACTTACTTTTGTTTTCAAATTTGATCGGTTCAAAATACTCCTCAACTCCCAAATTTCACAGTGGTGTGAAATGACAAAGATTGGAGTAGTAAAGTGAAAAAGTGAGGAGAGATGAGAAGCTTGTAGACTCACAAGAGAGAGAAAAAGTGACAAAGGAGAGAGGATAAGCATTCCTGTTACATTTTCTTCCTTTTTATTTTTATTACTATTTTATTATATTATAATATTATTATTTTTCTCTCTTTTTTTCGTATGTTACAACTTTGACCTATTCTTGAAACTTCTTATTGTTGAATTAGGATAAAGTTGTGGACCTTGGTGTGTTGACCAAATCTTCGTATTTAAGCTCCACACAAATTATTGTGACTTTAATCACTATATTTAACCTATACACATGATTGATGTACATATTAGAATCGTGGTGGTAATGCGTGATTGCAATCATATGAGAGCATGGGAGGTGAAAGTTTTGGAACTTTCTACGATCACACCACCTTTCATCTTGTCTAACGACGAATTTTCTAACAGATCGAATTTCTCTTGGATTTACCATCTCCTACCAAGAATCTTGTGTTGCTTCTATCAAATTTAAGCACCTTGTAAGTGTTTGATTTTGCATGAGCAACTTTTAGGACCGTCGTTGCTACTTCTAAATGGACATGACCAGTATTAATCATTGTAGTGATGTGCTTCCCTCTTTTAGTAAATAATTTATTACATTTTGTGTATGTAGCCATGACCATGGAAGAAATTGACAAATTTCTTGTTTTCTTGATGATTGAATTGGTCAATTCCGCTATGTTTGTAGTCAAGTGACTCATCTTCTATCTTTATCATACACAATTACTCATTTGTGTTTTGGAATTTTATCAATCTAATTTGCTACTTCTAGATTGACTTTGTTGTAGTAGTAGTAAGTTATGGACTCGATCATATTGATCCATATTCACAAGGTCATTTTTCAAAGTTGCATTATTAAATATTTTAATAAAATTTTATGCAATGTGTTGAATGCATTACATATGAATATAATTACTCCAACTCCATGCTTTCCCTGAATTTAAACCTTTCATTGCGGTCCTTTTAGGACACACAAACTCACACTCATGATATGCATTAAACATTTAATTAAGCTATCGATTATGTTTTGTACTAGTTTTTATGCATCTAAGTGATTTTAATTTTTTTTCTCCGTAAATGGTTCCATTGTTGTGCATAGGGACAAAAAAAAATTAAGAATTCAATGTTTCCAATGTTTTTAAATCATTCCTTTCGGCCTTGTTGAGATGAAGTTCAATTTATCAAGAATCTCACTCTTTTTAAATCGAAAGAAATCTGTTAAAAACTACTCCTAACTATAATTTTTGTTGAGCATTCTTAATGATAAAATTTAAAAAGAAATTATTCCAAACAACTTGAACCTTATCACATTTACCCGTTATTTGTATAGTTACGTTTTAATATTAAAAAACAAAATTATGTTAAACATGTTAAAATCTATAAAGAGTTGAACTAAATATTCCGTATATTTATCTGCATATGCTTTAAAAATGGGTGGGTTATTCATAGGATTCGCGGATCTAAGAATTTGAAAAGAAAAATAGAACTTATACAAGTAAAAATTTTCAAACACCTTTATTGTTTTTTTCATATCTAAGAAAATGGTTCCTTCTATATTTAGAATATGGGGTCCTAAATAGCTTAATGAAGTCTCCATCAACCTTGAAAGAGTTCTTCATCACAAAGGAAAACGAAGTTTTGCCAAACTTTTACTTTGTCACACCCAATTAATCAACCCTGAATTATAGGCAATCATATAACACCCAATCATTGGTGCAAAATGCAACATTTTTTAATTAAAGCTATGTTTTCAATTCTTTTTCAATGGAAGTTTTTGTGACAACAATTAAAAATTGCATTTTTCAAGTGCTCAATCATCACAACCCACATGGCCAACAAGGAAAAATATAAAGTAATGAGATTAGTTAGTTCACATTAAAATTATCAAAGTTCATAGTATTATATATAATTGGAAGGACCACTTAATCAAGAAAACTAAGTCTCTAAACCAGCTCAACATGCATCACACTCACCATTTTGCTAAATTATCCACTCATTGGAAATACCTAAACACCAAATAAACTATAAAAGACGAATCAATGGAAATCTTTGCAGAAATAATTAAATACAAACATTTTTATGTACATATGTCTTTCTGTTGATGTTAAAACATATAAAATCTAACATGTAATAATAATTAAGGTTACCTACCCCACAAATTATTCTTTACGTTTTTAATTCATGAATGATAACCTCCCTCCTAAATTTTGAGTAAATACAACATCATTATTTTATGGAGATAGACAAATTGTTTTTATGATGAATATATCAATATTTATTTGAAGAATGATATGAGAGTCTATTCTAATAAATGTTGTTAGGTTTATAAGTTAACCTTTATCAAATTATTCATAAATATATAGTTTCATATTTAAGATATAAAAATTATATTTAAGATTTTATATTTAATGAAAATATGTTTAAATTATGGTATATAAATAAAATCCAATGTTTATTTTACCAACTCATTTTATAGGATTAATGTATAATAAATAATATATTTAATTATCTTATTTCTTTATAGTAAATCAAATCATATAAAATAAAAAATTTATATATATATTAAAAATTTATAAATATATTAAAAATTTATAAAATAATGTAATTAAGAAAATGCAAGATACATACATGTCTCACCCGTTATCATTTTTGCTAGTTTATGTAAGAAGCATTAATCTTGAATATATTCAAATTTATATGAGTATAGGACCAAATAATATATTCAATGTTCAAACTCAATTATTTTACTTTAAAGAAAGACAATTAAAAAAACCTATTTTGAGAAAGAAAGAAAAAAGTAACTTTAAAAAATTTGAAAGAAGAAGTGTGGGCCTACAAACAGTTGGTGACAGCTGTATAGCACCAAGAAGCCCAATACAGACACCCTGTCCAACAACCCATACGGGCAACTTTGGCTGACCGAAAATCCCAAAAAGCTTTATCCAATCATTTTTACTCCACTTTTAATACATACCAATTTTTACAACTATTTTTCTCTTTCTCTATATATATTTGTTTTATTTGCTTTTTACTCTTGTGATAACTATTTTTGTTAGTACATAATAAAAGTGTGTGCACTAGACACAATATCTGAAAATTGAATATGTATTTGTGGATTATTGATATCTATATTTCAAGTTAATCATGAATTGTCATATAATAAGTTAGATAGAAATTATTGTATAATTGAAAAATCATAATATTCTCTTGAAATGATTTATTTATGGTTTTATATTATAAGTTCCAAAATTTCATGTCAGATAAAATTAAATAGTGTAATTTTTTTTATCTTAACCCCCAATGATAAGTTATACAAATATTACATCTTTAATTTTAAATATGAATAGCTGTGAATTAAATTAATGTTAAAATTAATTAGCGATATAGTGATATTTTTGTTGTTAATAAAATATCTATAAATGCATACATTAATATTAAAAATATCATACAAATCAATTTATAATATTGTGAAATAGTGATTTAAATCAATAATAATATGTATATAACATAACTCTTTTACTTAAAAAATGTAAATGCTTTGGATCAAATTATAATTTGCTTCACCTAATATTTGCACTCCAAATTGTAACGTTTTCCTCTTGTCCTAACAGTAAATCTCCATCCATACATGCCAACAATTTCATTTCATAATATAAGTGGGAATTATAAGGCAGCTTCGAAATCCCCGAAAATAAAATAAAATATTAGGGCAGCCTGCCCCTGCCCGTTAAAAAACCAACGATTCACGTTTGTTGTGTTGTTCATGAAGCCACTATATAAAACACCTCACACCAGCACCTCCTTTTCAACAACCACTACTACTACTACCTCTGAATCTTTCTCTCTTCTCTTCTCAAACAAAAAAAGTTATACACTCAGAAACAATGGAGGCATTGAAGATGAAGCTTTTCTTTGTCGCCATGGCCATGTTGATTATGGCAGCCTCAGCTGCAGATTCACCCGCTCCAAGTCCCACATCGGATGCCACCGCCATCTTCGTCCCAACCGCGGTCGCTTCTTTTCTTGTTCTTGCTTTTGGGTTTCTCTTTTGAGCTTCTCCTTTCAGTTTCTTGTGTTTTCTTCATGATTCATATTCTTATGGCACCACGTTTATTTGCCATTTTATGTTTTTGTGCCCTTTAATTTCGATTTTCATCATGTAATATATTTTATTGTGATTTTTTTGCTTATCAATTCATTCATCACCATCTTCCTTCCTTTTTGCTTACTTACATTCACGCCTTTTAATGGAATTAATACTCTCAAGGTAATTAATTGTTAGTTTTGAAGTTTTGAATCTTGATTTTTTAAATTGATTCCAATTTTTTTTTTTTCAAATTGTTACCAAATTTGAAATTCAAACTACACAAACCTCAAGTTGGTTGTGGTCCTGGCTGAGAGAATACTAATGATCAAGGAAATTATAATTAACTACATCATTACATTTCTTTATAGAGATGAGAGGAGTTGAATCAGTTTTAACAGAAAACTAACTTTTTGTTCATTTTAAAATTGGTGAAAGTGTTTGAGAACCGAGTAGAACAAGTTAATTCAGTTATTTTAATTAAGCATAATTTACTTTGAATTGAATTTTAAGAATCAACCAAAAAAAAAAAAGTCATTTATTATTTAATACTTAGTAGTAGTTTAATTCCGTCTTACAACATTGGAATGTACGATATATCTCTTCACACCAAGAACATCATGCATTTAGGGATGTGAGAATGGAAGAAGACTCTATAATAGGTAGCATAATAGTCTAAATTCTTAACTATGATAAACTTTAATGTCTCAATACCATTAAGGTAGTATATTTAAGTTTGATTTAATCATATAAAATTGGTTTAATAAAGTTAAATGTATACTAATTTATATATTATATTATAATTTAATTTTAGGAGATTTCAAACATTCTTTTTGAGAAATATAAATTCATGACAAGGAGGGTCATTAAAGGATGATTTAAAGTAGAAGATGACTCATATTATCACATGTAGATACTAAAAATTTAACACGTGACACTTTCAAACGATATTAATATATCCATTTAACAAAAGGAGTCACAATGAGTTTTTTATTTTTTTACAAAAATAAAGACCAAATTACAAATTAAACCAACACAAATATAAAAGGGGAGATAAACCACAATTGAATTTATACATAAAAGGACATTCAACAAGGTTGTGCCAATTTATCTTAACCTTTGACCCAGACTGATTTGTGTTGACCTTCAACAGGGTTGGCTTATCTTAACCCTCAACTAAAGTTGACTTTGTTCGACCTTCGATTTGGATTGATTGGGCTAAGCTTTGGCTGGAACAACTCAATTTAAACTTCAATTGGGACCGACTTAACTTGACCTTTAACCAGAGTCGATTTGACTCGAGCTTCTACTTACATTAACTCATCTCGACCTTCATACCGAGCCAACCTAACTTAATTCTTCGACCAAGACCAACTTGGCTCAACCTTCATCTCAACCAACTCAACTCAACATTTTGTCGAGGCTAACTTGACACAATCACCTTTATCTTAGGTTGACTTGACTTTCGGCCAGGATAGACTCTACTTAAACTTTGATTCGGTTCGACCTTCGACCAGGCTGACTTTACTCAACCTTTGACTTAGGAAAGACTTAATTGACCTTCGACACGACTGACTTGGTTTGACCTTCTGCCCATATTGACACACCTTGACCTATATATCGATCCAACTCGGCTCAACTCTTCATCTTGGACAAACTTGGCTCAACCTTTGTCTTGGACAACTCGACTTGACCTTCATCCTGGAAACTCGGTTTGACTATCAGCCGAGGTTGACACTCTCTTGGACCTACGATATGGGCAGATTTGCCTCGACCTTTGACTCGGGTCAATTCGTCTTTATTCTTTGACTCAGGCTCAACCAAGGTCGACTTGAGTTGAATGGACTTGATCATTTGGTTTGGGCTGATTCAACTTGACTCTTCAACCCAAACCAATTGTACTCGACCTTAGATCTGAGTCGACTTGGTTCAATCTAGTCCTTAACCACCTTAACTTGATTTAGACACATCTTGATTTTTTAGATTTTTAAAATCCAAAAATGGTCTAATCTAAATTTGATCCAAAATCAATTAAGTGGATTAAATTTAAAATCCAAAAATATAGATTTGAATTTAGGAAATATAAGTAGACTTAAAGTAATATTTGATTTGAATTATTATGGATTAGATTTCACAATTCAAATCTTTTTGCCCACCCATACTTTTCCTTGAGCTTTTGTTAGACATATTGTCATGACACTTTACCATTATCAGGAAGTTCAGGAACTACCTTATTTACCCAATGCCTGACGTACTAACCGAAGAGATTGATTTTTTTGACTTTTATTTATTCTTGCTATTGTGTATGTTATTGAAAAATACATTCTGATTTATAGAATCCTTGATGCATTTTTAAGTTTTTTAATATAGAATCTGAACTACGTAATTTATAATTTATATTTTAGAATACACATTATGGAATACAAAAAATAAAAAGTACATTATACATTTCGAAAAACAATTTTTGTATTTTAGATTGTTCATTCTAAAATACAACTTTTATTTTATATTTTGAAATGTACATCTTTAAATAAGATAAACTTGTATTGTGAAACATATATATTCCAAAACATCTCGAGATCATATAATGCATAACTGAAAAACATTTCTAAATTAAAGGGCATATTTTAATTTTTAAATTTATGAGGATGCATGTTGAAATTATGGAGGTGCAGAAAAAAAAAACTGCCTAGGCAGCGTCCTCGATATATTCAAAATTTTGGATCACTTTTATTTAAGATGGGCCCAAAGCCCATTAGAGTTTGGAGAGGAGCCCAAAACTGGAACTTAAATGGATCTGAAGCATGCAAAAGAAAAAACAATATCCTGCAATAGAATATGATGATGTCGAAGAGAGTTTTTTTTTTTTTTTTTTTTTTTTTTTTTTTTTTTTTTTTTTTTTTTTTTTTTTTTTTTTTTTTTTTTTTTTTATCAAATATAGATCCTTCATCAGTTGCATTGGTTAAGCAAGTTTATTGGACTAAATATGAATATTTATGATTGGATAAATCTAACCAACTTTCAAGTTGAAACTTAATTAGTTGAATTGATACCAACATTACTTGTGTGTGCATTAATGTGGTGATTTGTATTAATGCCATGTTCAACAAAAATAAATGGTGTAATTGGTTCATATGGATTTAATTAATTAGTTTGTTAATTTCAAGTCAAAACTAAATAAAATAATAGATTAATCTTTTTAGATTTATGTATTTTTACTTAAATTAGGTTGATGTTTTGATAAATTCTTTTTTATTTTTTAAATTAATATATTTATAACAAGTTTTTTTTTTGGTAAATAGTCGGTTAAGTATATCAAGTATAATAAGAAAAAAAAAAGAGTACAATCTTAATATGAAAGCTTTAATTCCATTACTTTTGTTTGAATTTTGTTAAAAAAATATAATCTTAATATGAAAACTTTAATTTTATTAATTTTGTTTAAATTCTATTAATAATTGAATAATCAAGTTTAGTTCTTAGAAATTGTCAAATTTATTTATTAAAGATAAAATAATATTAATATGCAATAACTTTGAAGGAACATTAAGAATTTTAAATTTATAAAACAAAAAAACAAAGAGAAAAGGAATTTCTTATTAACACTAATTTCTCTTTAACAAATACAAATACATGTGACAATTGCTAAAAATTAAACTTATATTCAATTATATTAATCATTAATGATTTTCAACCAAAATTAATTTTTTGTAATAAAATTATAATTTTTTTATTATACTAAAAATAAAACATGCTAATATTTATTGTATTAAACGGACTATTTTTTTTTCAATTTCATTTTAATATTCATTTCTATAGTTTTAATGTTACTAAACGTGTAAAAAAGAATTATAATCTAATTAAAAATAGGTTTGAGCTGAAAACATTTAGAATTTTTGTTTATTGTGAATCAAAGTTAACCTAATTTTACTCAATTTTAGAGTTAAATACGGATTTTTTTTCTCAGTAGCACTGTTCCTGCTTTTGTTTATCCACAAAGCACACTACACACTAAATTTACACATATAGCATGGTTTGAGATTGTAGGTGAAAATTTGAAATTAAAAAAAAGAAAGATTTAGGTGTTATTTTCTTATTTTCGTTTTTGTAAAAAATGGTTGAATTAGAGGTTAAAAAAAATTTTAAAAATAGATTTAGTATTGTATTTTTAGTTATTTTAGGTGTTATTTAGAAAAATAAAAAAATAAATGTTTTTGTATCCTTTTAATATACAATTTTTATAAATTACCATAATTAAAAAATAAAAAATTTCAATATTCATACGATAATTATTTTTACTTTTGTTATTATAATTCGTACAATTTTATGTCCAAACATCAATTAAAATAAAATAATACTACACAAATTAAAAAAAAAAAACTTTTAAAAAAATTTACTTTTATTTTTCCAAATAACACCTAAAAAAACTTAATACAAAATACAAAATCTATTTTTAAATTATTTTTTTAACTCCACAAACTAAAAAAGATGTTCAAATTATATCTACTTTCATGTTTTTCCCAAATAACACCTAAAATAAATAAATATTTTTTTTAGTTTTTTTCAAAAATCTCTTCCAACCATTTAAAAAACGAAAAATAAAAATAAAAAACTCAATTCAGATTTCGAGTCTTGGACTGAATTCTAACCGAGAATTAGAAAAAAAGTTGTCAAAGAATGCTGGAATTCCGGTCTTTGGAAGACTGACTTCCCACTTACAATCACAAATCATGTAATATTTGTAAATTTAGTGTACAATGTGTAACGTGTTATGTGAGTAAATAAAAGTGATGCTACTCGAAAAAAAATCGTTAAATATGTTATTGATGAATTATAAATGATGGACTAGTTTTCATATTAAAATTAAAAATTATGATCTGAAAACATTCAAACATCTTTCCTATTATCTTTAACATTATTTGAAGTGAATATCTTAAATGATATAAACTATAATAAATAAATATGTATTAAAATTATTTTTCTTAATTACTTTCTACCCTTTCTTTTAATCACTAGATCATCCTATCATTCTGTGCTAATCTTAATCTATATATTCAGCATATGACTAAAAGATAAGAACATTACCTTAAATTCATCGAAATCTAAATCGCTAAATGAAGCCACACCTCAAAGCAAACTTTAAACTTTTTAATATATTTTTTTTATTAAATTTTAGATATTAGAACTGAATTTCGCTGATGAAATTTGAAAACTATTAAATAACTAGTAGATTAAATCTCACTCAAATCATATTAAAACTGTTTTGCTTATTTTTAATATATATTGTATAATTTTTTAAAAAAATATATAAAATCAAGAAAATATCATATTTTTCTACTCTTACATGTTTATTGAACACGATCGAACTGTTTTAATTTATAACCATTTTTATTCCACTGAACCCATTAGTTCAAGAGATTAACGTACGTATTGGAGCTAAACCTATTTCATTTTTCTTCAACAAGATTATGAATGAAAGTTAAACCTAATAAAAGACACCAACATTTCACAACACAATATCCAAACTTTCGATTTTTATCACTAAAACATGTCTGCTCAAAATAAACAAGACTTGTTTACGATAGGATCTAATATCCTAAGTTAGTAAGGTAATTATAAATTATTTGGATATCAATTCAGAAATTTTTTAAAATAAAAATAAAGAATAAATAGAATAAATAGGTAAAATTAGGAAGATAAATATGAAGGCAAAATACTTTATAGATATTTGATAATAATTTTTAAAAATTAGAGGTACACTTGTCCACTTTTTATGTACAAGTGAGTCTTTCAAGAGAAAATTATCGAAAAAATACAAACTAATGAGACATGAGTCCAACCTACACATAAATGATTGACGTCATCTTCAATCAAAAATTTTAAGATAATAAGTTTACGAGTATTCATCCTTATCGTATTTTACTTTTTCATTTTTACTCAATATAAAACTTAAACTCACACTTAAATTCTCAACAATACCAATACGTAAGTTTGTGTTTGTCATTGCACATGCACAACAAAAAAAAAACACAACCAAGATTCCATGATACCCTTTGTCATGTTTTTCTTTGATCCCCAAGTTGTGAATCTATAATTATTGGATTCCAAGGCAACCCCACAACTTCCAATACAATGTACATACTCAACAATAGATTGTTCCAAAAGGGGTGTCACAATCACACAATTTTCTCTCATATTTCAAAGGAACAACATTCAGCACCCCACCTCACTCACATTGACAATGAAGCCAAGAACAGGTGTGGCATTAGTGATCGTCCACAAAGGCAACTAGAGTGAGTCATTGTTCCAAGTGGGTCATGCCTCAATTAATCTTCCTTTGGCTCTCATGCAATCTTTCATTTTCTCTCTTCTTCACATTTTGTGGCTTCATGCATATCACAAAAATATCTTCACGTGGCTGGAGAATTCATCTCAGTTTTCTCTTTAGATTTACGTGGGTTTTTCTTTTTCACTAGAGACGTAAGCAGAATGAAGAAGCAACTACTTGACAACAACGGGTAACCCCTCCCTTGACTTCCCACTTTAGAGGTACATGGAACTAAAATAGAACATGAAGGTACCTCTTATTGTAGTACTATAAGATTCTTGCAACTTCCTAATTGGATTATATTTAACCTTGGATAGTTGTTACTTGGATTCCCAAATGTTTCGATACATCTAATAAAGGAAGTTCAAATGCTCCGAAACGAATAATACTTTAGAAACGTAATCATTATTTCTAACGACTCCCGAACAAACTTGGGTCAGAATTAGAATACCAAATATTATAATTAAAAGAGAAATATTAATAGATAATATTAATAACGAAGTGTTTTTTTTTCTTATGTTATTCTTTTAATTAAGGATAATAATATAAAGTGAGTCAAATGGTCGATTAAAAAAAAATACACAGTACAAACCATGTATTTTAGTTTTCATGGTTTAACTTGACATATATTTATTTGATATGTATCTTAATATTATAATTAATTTATTTCAATTTTATTATCAATGATATAGACTCATAGATACAACAAACATATGAAATATTAAAATAAAATTATTGTCATAATTAATATTTGTACAACTTTTTTCAATATCTTATTTATGCAGGCTGATTCAAAGATTTGAAGATCCATCATTATGTGAAATATGACAACAAAACTAGTTTATAATTTTTATGCAGCATTGTCATCCCTTCTTCAAACTTTTTCCTATTCAAAGAAGATCACTCTTACTTGGAATCCTAATAAGAATAACAATAACATATCTTTTAAAATACAAAATTTTAAAATGAGAATTCTAAAATGAAAAGAGAGGGTGGATATCAATAAGAGTGGTTTAAGTGAATTATTTTCTTAATGGTTGAGTTAATTTCCAAGTCTAATTGTGAAGTTGTTTCTAAGCTTATTGTCTTTGTCACTAGGTCTTAGACTTACCTTATAATACAAACAAAAGGCACAAGAAAATTTAAAAAGTATGAAACAATTTTGATACGAAAAGGTAGGAAAAGAAAACAGCTTGCTCATAGAATATGTGGCACTTGGTAAAATATGTGGAGCTACGATCTTCACACCATTAAATGCCATTACTTGATCATAAATTATTCAAACAAAAAAATGACAACAAATTTTTAACTGTTAATCTGTGAATTATTTCCATTCAAAATAGTGATTTATTTTCGAAAAAAGAGATGGAAACATGATACAGAAAACGAAAGATATTATGAGTGATGTAGTAAACAGAAAGAAAAGAAAAAGTTTTAGTGATTTATTCCTCGCATTATTTATTGAGATTTTTAATTTAATTTCACTAAATTTAAAAATCTCAACTATCTATTTTTATTGAAAATGTTTTAATATCTTTTTTTTTTGTCAATCACTTTATTTAATGTTCCACGACCACAAACTTAAAACACTCGATGTTGCCATAACACAAAAAAAATTATTCGTTCAATTAAACATATAATATAATCTTCAGGATTGTTATTTGTAAGTCTGTCTGTTATTTGTTAATTTTGATAAATTAGTTGAACAGAGAATAATTAATAACTTAACACATAATTTCTTAAAGATGTCATTTATTTTTCTTCAGAAGTAGGATAGTAGTAATATTGTATGTGTCTTCAAAACTTTGAGAACTTTCAGAGCTAAAAGTAAGTTATCCATGTGTAATAGGGACTAAAAGTAAATTACATATAGGTTACAGGACTAATAGTGAACCACTAATATTTTTCATGTATAATCCACTTAGACACAGGACATTAATTTAGTGAAATTATCATCAGAAACCAAATTTGATACATTTTAATTTTAAAGGGACAAGAAATGCATGAAATTTTTTTAGGGACTAAAAGGAAATAATAAAAATTTTCTAAAAATATTTTAGAAAGAGTAAAATTATGTTTTACCTTTTGTAATAAATATCTAACTAGAGTTGATAATACAACATTATTTCAGAGTTTAGACGTCTTTGGATGAAATTATATTTTTGAGGTGGTTAATTAATTATTTAATTTAAAAGATTTATTTAATTTAAAAAAAATATATTAGAAAATTGTGATTTATAATCAAATAATAGTTGATAATAGCACAAAATTTGTCAATAAGGTTTATTGCCGGATATAGATATTTATCAATTTTAATAGTTTCAAATTTATCAGTAAATATTTGTCGGTAGATATCTATCGATAATATCTGTCAGCAAAATAGTAGATTGAGTTTTCTTCTTCTTCTTTCCCTTTCTCTTCCTTTTCATTTTTTTTCATTCTCACCATTGATCGGCTGTCGTGCCACCACTACTCCTTGAGGTCATTTTAATCTTTTGAGGTCTCATCTTCTTCTTATTTGTCTTCCTCTTCCTTCACTTCCTTCTCTTCCACCTACTTTTCTAATTTCGACCACCATCCTATGTAACATCCCGATAGGATATTACGGGTTTTAATTAATAAAATAAAAATAAGAAAATAAAATCATATTTATTATAAGTCCATTTCCCAAAACGCGGGAAATTAAAAACTTTAATATAACATAATCCATATGTTCGCAATTACATTATTACAAAATCCACCAAAATTTAACATAATAAATTTTACATCAAAAGTCTAAATATGAAAATCCTTTCAAAAGCCCAGGTAGCCCCTGCACTCCGCCTCTAAGCATCTCCTGGCTCACCTGTCAAATCCTCTGCTCCCGGATAACAAGTTATCCGATCATCGCCACACACACACAAATAAGGTGAGCTATGCACAATATATAAATATATACATGAAATAAATATGTCACCCATCCCAAAAATAACATGACTAAGTATTTCATTGTTTTCAAATTACCCATCCATGATCTCATAGTCCTTCATGAGTCATATACATGAACTAGATCTTGGAACTTCACTGTGCTTCCACGAAACTAACCCATTCGTGGTCCAACCCTATGAGCCTATCCTGCTCATAGTCCTGCCCTACAAACTCCTCGTATGTAGTAAAACATCCAAGCCTCTCTCGCCCGGACTATGGCACGCACGCAATCACCATACTATGGACTCCTCGCCCAATAGCAGCCGATGGGAACATAACAGTTCCTTGCCCATCATGCGCCCGTCGCATGTAATCACCATACTAAGGACTCCTCGCCACTTAGCAGCCGACGGGAACTACACAGTTCCATGCCCATCATGCGTCCAACCATCAAGCACATCCCAAACCCCTATTGGACTTAGTCCTTCAAGCCCAAACACCACAAGCACAAGCATATAATTCATATAAGTTAGGAAATACCAAACAAACAGTCCAAGCAGTGCATAAGAATATGGCTCTGCGCCACTCTCGCTTAAGCCATGCCTGTTCGCCCAAGCTATAACCTCGGTCTCGCTTAGGCTAGCCCACCTCGCCTAAGCGAGCGTGTAACAGTGGTTGTACCTCTTCATCTCGCTTAGGCGAGCTCTTCTCGCCTGAGCGAGACCTCAAGTCGCTCAATACACACAAAGCTCCTCGCTTGGACGAGGATTCAATCAAAAAAACACCAAGTCTCATCGCGACCTCGCTTAGGCGAGCCATTCTCGCCTAAGCGAGTGTATTTGTCGCTCAACACCCCAAAACTTCTCGCCTGGGAGAGAAGTCGTGCTCAAAACATCCAGGTTTCCTCACGACCTCGCTTAGGCGAGCCAATCTCGCCTGAGCGAGATAACGTGTAGCTCAACCCCCCCAACTGGGTCGCCTGAGCGAAAAGCTCGAGCCAAAACCCTGTTCAAGCTTCTGCATCTCTCGTCTAGGCGAGAGAGACTCGCTTGGGCAAAACTTGGAGAATTTCGCCTCTGCTCATGCACTTAAACGCCAAAAACGTACCCAAAAACCAATTCAATCGAAACCAAACATTTCATTCGATCAAGCAACCACAGGAACATGTATTAAACAGGTTTAAATCACCAAAACTAGAGGTTTGGCCATAACCAACAACAACAGTACCTAAAACCCTCATTCAATTCATATAAAACACCAAGAGAGGCTTTATACACACAACCCATTCCCAATTATCAATTACATTGCATATAAGTATCCCAATCATACCACATTGAATCCAATTGAGGATTAAACGCAACAACACATGCCAAAAATTCGCACAATTAAACTCAGCACCCCTAACCTAGACTTCTTGCAGAGATTGTAATGATATAACTCTTCTTCTTGCCTCCAACGACTTTCCCCTCAATGTTCCCACAATTTTCTTTGCACCAACTTTTAACTCTCTTAATCTATCTCAATCTCGCTCTCCTCTCTATAGGTAAGCTAAACCAATTGCAGAAACCCTATTTACTCCTAAACTTTGCCTTTTATAAAAGTCTTAATAGAGGTTTAAGTGAAAAAAAAAACGAAAATACCCTTAATGAGGTGTTAATTGATATTCAAGAGCCATCATTTGGTGGTTTTTCAGCCCTTATTGTTTTCCCTTCTGCTTGGTTTTCTTTACCTCTTCACATTTAAACCACAACTAGTATTTAGCAAAAAGGAAGTCAAATTTGGGTTTACCAAGGTTTGAACCCATACCATTCCAATGTTCAATTCAATACACAACCACCCAACCATATCATGTTTCGTGATACACTCCCACCAGTATAGAGTTACATTACCAATTCCATGCTCATACATATTATTAAAAATTAATAATAAAACAACAACACATAATTGGCCTACATAGGACTCGAACCCAAGTCCTTTCATACAATCAAAGTACTCTCAACCACTTGAGCTAGTACTCTTTTTACTTGCATTTATTAATTAATTAATTATTTAATTAATTAATTTTCACGGGTCTTACATTTCTCCCACCTTTAAAAGTTTTCGTCCTTGAAAATAGGACTTACTAGTAAATAGGTGAGGATAAGACTTCCTCATGAGATCCTCCATCTCCCAAGTCATCTCCTGGGTTGCCTCGTCTCAGAGAACCTTCACTGTCCGAATTTCCTTCCCTCTGAGTTGTTTGACTTGAGAATCTAGAATTCTCACCGGTCCAACTCCCAGAGTTAGATTCTCACGCACCTGAACATCATCCTGCTCCAGCACATGAGTAGGATCTGCCACACACTTCCTCAGTTGTGACACATGGAAGACGTTGTGCAAATTTGCTAAGTGAGGTGGTAATGCAATCTCGTACGCCACTGGTATGATTCGTCTCGTAATCTGATAAGGACCGATGAATCGAGGAGTCAACTTTCTCGACTTCAATGCTCTCCCAATACCTGCTGTAGGTGTAACCCTGAGGAACACGTGGTTACCAGCCTCAAACTCAAGTGGCCTCCTCCTCTTATCTGTGTAGGATTTCTGCCGACTCTGAGTTGCACGCATCCGATCCTGTATTACCATTACTTTCTCAGTAGTCTATTGTAAGAATTCTGGCCCAAGTACCATAAACTCTCCATCCTACTGCCAACACAAAGGTGTCCGACATCTCCTGCCATACAAGGCCTCGTAAGATGTCATCCCAATACTGGTATGGTAGCTGTTATTATAAGTGAACTCCACCAGCGGTAGCACATCACTCCACGTCCCGAGGTGATCCAGGACACATGTTCTCAGTAAATCCTCTAAAGACTATATAGTTCTCTCAGATTGGCCATCAGTCTGAGGATGATATGCCGAGCTCATTCTCAGCTAAGTGCCTAAGGTGTTCTGTAGTGACTGCTAGAATCTCGATGTGAACCTCAGATCTCTATATGAGATAATACTAGTAGGCACACCATGTAACCTGACTATCTCCCTAACATACAACTCTACCGGTTTATCCAGAGACATCTTCTGATTGATTGGCAAGAAGTGAGCGCACTTTGTCAATCTATCCACTATTACCCAAATAGAATCATGCCCCCTCACCGACCTTGGCAGGTGTGTAACAAAGTCCATGGAAATATTGTCCCATTTCCACTTAGGAATGTCAAGAGGCTCCAACGTACCACCTGACCTCTGATGCTCGATCTTCGCTTTTTGGCAAACTAAGCAAGATGCTACATAATCTGCCACATTAGTTTTCATGCCAGTTCACCAAAAAGTCGCCTTCAAGTCCTTGTACATCTTAGTCACACCTGAATGTATGCTAAGACGACTCTTATGCCCTTCATCCAAAAGCATTTTCCTCAAAACTCGACTGCTGGGTACACACACCCTCTCTCTGAAACGCAGAATACCATCTCTGTCCATCTTGAAGTCCTTTCTCTTCTTTGTGCCCAACTCACTAATAATCTGGTGCAGTCCCTGATCCTTACCCTGTTCCACCCGAACCTCATCCAGGAACTCATTAGTGATCCTCAACATGCTGCACCGTATATGACATGCCTCCATATCCAATCCTAGATTCATATCTCGCAGCTTCTCGATCAGTTCTAACTCCTTAATCATCATGGCTGACACATGAGCTTTCTTCCTGCTCAGGGCGTCTGCTACGACATTAACCTTACCAGGGTGGTATAACAGCTCAAAGTCGTAATCCTTCAGGTATTTCATCCAACGTCTCTGCCTCATATTCAGCTCCTTCTGATCAAACAAGTATTTTAAACTCTTGTGATCGTTGAATACCTGAAACTATGCCCCATACAAATAATGCCTCCATGTTTTGAGGGCAAAAACTACTGCAGCTAACTCTAAATCGTGCGTCGGGTAATTCTTCTCATGCACCTTCAACTGGCGAGAGGCATAAGCAACCAGACGTTTCTCCTGCATTAGCACACATCCCAAGCCTTGATATGAGGCATCACAATACACCTCAAATATCTTTGTTGTGTCAGGAATAACTAGTATATGTGCAGTGGTTAATCTCCTCTTCATGTCCTCAAAACAGATTTCACACTCGTCTGTCCAAGAGAAAGGCTGGTCCTTTCTAGTGAGTTGAGCCAATGGACTCACCATCTTGGAGAACCCTTCCACAAATCGCCTGTAATAACCCGCCAGACCCAAGAAGCTTCTCACCTCAGTAACTGTCTGCGGTCTCTCTCACTTCACCACTATTTCAATCTTCGTTGGGTCCACTGCTATTCCCTGGGCTGAGATTACATGGCCCAAGAACTGTACCTCATCCAGCCAAAACTCACACTTCGACAGCTTCCCATACAATTTATGCTCTCTGAGAATTCCCAACACCACTCTTAGATGCTCTGCATGCTCATCCCAACTCTCAGAATATATCAGTATGTCATCAATAAACACGACAACAAACTGATCCAGGTACGGTCGGAATATCCTGTTCATGTAGTCCATGAAAATAACATGAGCATTTGTCACCCCGAACGGCATCACTACATACTCATAATGCCCGTAGCGTGACCTGAAAGCCATCTTCTACACATCCTCCGATTTGACTAAGATCTGATGATATCCAGACCTCAAATCAATCTTAGAGAACACTACGGCTCCCCTAAGCTGATCCAGCAAATCGTCTATCCTCGCCAGTGGATACTTATTCTTTATAGTCAGCTTATTCAATTGACGATAATCAACACACAACCTCAAACTGCCGTCCTTTTTCTTTACCAAGAGTACCGGTGCTCCCCAAGGTGTGATGCGCTCGGCCGGATGAACTTCTTCTCAAGCAAGTCTTCTATTTGCTTCTTCAACTCAGCCAACTCCGCTGGTGCCATGGATACTGGGCCAGCTCCAAGGATAAGATCAATGGTGAAATCTACATGCCTGCTCGGTGGCAATTCTGGTATTTCATCTGGAAACACATCTGCATACTCCTCCACTACTGATATCATACTGATTTTCTCTACGGTGTTATTCTTCTCTGTATGAGCCACTATCATAAAACAGGTGGCTCCAGCTTCCACTTCATTTATCCAAGCCAAGCATTGCATGAAGACGACAAGAAAAGCTTGAAAAAGTGAAGAAGTTTGGCTAAGCCAAGAAGGGAGCAACAAAAAATTGGACCTTGCGGTTTTCTTTATCTTTATGATAGAAGATAATTGGGGAAAAATATATCTTTAGATATTTTATTTGATATTTTTAAATAATTATTTTTTTAATTATATCATACAATATCAAAAGATAATAACTACCAAATCTTTTTAAATATTACAAGATCTTCTTGAATATTTTTAGATCCACAACAAACGAATACATCTTGAAGATATTGGATTATTTGGAAGATAATTTGAGGAGATTGCAAAGGGTTAATTTGGAAAATTAATACAAATATTAATTGGTGATAATTTATCATATATCTGTTAAGTAATTAATTAATTTAATTATATTAGATATTGATATTATGGACCAATTATTTTGTCAAATAGTCTATATCTCTCCAAATATTTTTAAATATTTATCTTCATCTTTATTTTAAAAGATATTTGAGAGATTTTAGCAACAAAAAAGTCTAGTCCAAGTCCTATATAAAGAGACAAAGGGAGAAGCAGAAATGACAAGTTCGAAACTTCAGAATTTAGGCCCCCCTAAGGGTTCCTAAATTCCGAAGTTCCAAACTTGTCTTCGGAACTTCGGAATCCCTTGGTCTCTTTATATAAGACTTGGACTAGACTTTTTTATTGCTAATGCTTGGCTTGGACTTTAGTGATTTTGATAATTTCTTATGCTTGGATTTATCTTTAAAGTGTCATGAAGCTTTAAGCAAATTATTTCCACAGTCCCATGAGCTCAACTTAGCTGCAGCTGCACTAACACACCTCAAAATATTCAAAGAACATTTATGCAACTAAAAAGCTATTTTTAACATGTTTTTCTATCTCATGCTCAATAAACACAATTATAGGAAATCCCAATTAAATTAATCTTTTAAGAAAAAAATTCAATAAAAAAATCCATAATTAAACATTAAAAGAGGGCAAAAATACGCACTCATCATAATCAAATTTGATAACGCTGTCATTGACGCAATCAAATTAATACTACTAAACTATAACAACTTCAGTATTGCTAAGATACTAGTCAAGAAAAAAGAAAGGGTAAAGTAACCCTAAGTCGTCTCCTAACGAACACAGAATTGATTTTTAACAAGTTAGTTCTTATAAAATCTATACAAAACAGTTAGTCAAATATAATAGTATTTGAAAGAAAAAAATAAAAAATGGAAAAAAATAAAATAAGATAAAAATAATAATAAAAAAAATAGATTGATTCCACTACTTTTTCAAAATAGATCCATCATCGGTTATCTAAAGATTATTACTCAATTAATTATTGTTGTAGGTTTACAAATTAATCAATGTAAATTCTCAATTAATTTGATGGCGTTCTCACTATTAACCAAATTAAATTCTCAATCAAAAGCAAGAACTTTGTAGATTAATCATAGTAAATTTAACCAAAGTACATTCTCAATTAAATATAACTATCCTTAATCATGTATATTGTTTTACCTCTAAAATCAAGCAAAAAGCTAATTAACCAAAGTACATTCTTGATTAATTATAGTTAAAGTTTTCCTCTCTAATCAAAGTACATTCTCAATCATTGGTAAAAACCCATTCAATCATATGAAAGTTTCTAAATTTAATCAAAGTAAATTCTCAATTAAAATTAAAAACCTTTGAACTCATGATTGATATGCATATAGATTAAAACATCTCACTAATTAGCTATGATGTAAAAACCATTACTTTTCACGTGATTCAAAGATAAAAGACATAAATGAATTAAAACCTCAACAATAATAAAAAGAACATAGAAATTATTTCATTATAACCTCAAAATTAGAGATGGCAAATAAACCCGTCCCCGTGGGTATTGCCCGAACCCGTCCTCGTTTTGACGGGGAATCCCCGCATTGACTAGGTATGGGTATGGGTATGGGGAATCCCCGACTTTTTCAGTTGGGTATGGGGATGGGTATGAGGATGTACATATACCCGCCATAATACCCGTCCCCGCCATATCTCCATTCTCGTTTAAATTATTAAA
>Ga0214544_1004707_pt1 | contig 27187 bp, 31 predicted proteins | sample CNSS3metaG_FD_160074 | JGI IMG/M metagenome (GOLD analysis project Ga0214544, IMG submission 160074) | Root nodule microbial communities from cowpea collected in UCLA plant growth center, Los Angeles, California, USA - CNSS3 | ecosystem: Host-associated > Plants > Roots > Nodule | place: USA...
CTACTCATTGTTTGACTTATTATTCTAGAAAGCAAAGCCTAAACAATGGGCCAATATTATTGCTATTCTATTGCTCTTTGAGACACCTCTTCAAATCTTCACATCTTCTTTGGCCCATGTGAAGAGTGTGAGAAGCCCATGTGGGTTTTGGCCATCTTGGATGAAGCCCAATTGGATCATTTTGAGCATGACCCTTGTTATTGGGCCTCTTGATGGGCTAGGGCTTGATGTGCATGTAGGCCATGGATTGGGCCTTGAGCATGATTTGGGCCTAGGCGTTGCCCAAGCTATAAACCTTGTTGGGATCACATCACAACATGTATTTGCAATAACAATCAAGAGTACCCTTTACGAGGCGTGGAGACTCTTATTTATATTAGAGAGCATAATGTGATCCCAACAAGTCTTATGGCTTCGGCCAATGGCCTGGTCCATTTACTTTATCTTTGTTTTAAATAAATACATGTTATTTTGAATATTTTATTTTCAGCTTAATAATTGGGCTTGTTTTAAAATGCAGCCTAACAAAGCTGTCAACATTTCCAGCGTTGACATACAAGTGTGGGCCAAGTTTTATTTAGCAGATTAAGAGGCATCAATTGGGCCTACATGTAGCAACCCAATTTCATCCAACGAGAACCAGCACATGCTACTGTTCAAAGAGCCACGTGTTGGGCCAATACAACTGTAGTCCAATTTCTGCCCAATGCACCACCAAATTTGCCAATCCATTAACGCACAACATAGAGAGAAGCTTTAGCTATTAGGCCGAGATTCTCGCATCTTCCAATAGCACCGACAACAAGCTTAGCCCAAGTTTTCTTTCACGCATGGATTGTTTAGCTTTAGGGTTCATTCTCTCTACATGAGAGACACCTTCACCTCTCAGATTCCAGCATCTGCTGGTTTTCCCTTTTCATATTCACGCGTGCCATCCTCTTCATAGCGCCTTCTGTTTCACAACTGTTAGCTTAGGGTTCTCGTCCCTCACCTTTCTCACCGCTAGGATTGTGTTAGATGGCGTTCTCCTTTCCTTCTTCCGTTAAATCACTCACGATGGCCTTCTTCTTACTATAAAAGGACAACCATCTATTTTAATCATAGCTTAGATAAATGAAGTGAGGTTTTAACCCTCATTTGTTAGCTCAACCCACCTTACACGAGGAATCTTCCTCCTAGGGTTTCCCAAGCCATCAAGAGTGTGCAACGAGAGAAAGTCTTTCGTTGCTTCGTGAGTGATCTACACTTGGATCGACGATTGGAGGCCGATTATGTACGATGTCGGCTCCATCATGTGGTATTCAGAGCCACTCGTTCTTGGACCACTGAGATATGTGTCTTCTTCCTATCTCTGATTTTTTTTTCTTCTCTGTTTGTTTGCATCTTGTTCCACTTTGATTGTGTCTTTGCTTCTCTTTGAATCTGTGTCGTTGTGTTTTAATTGTTGAAATTGATTCACGCTTTATTGTTCTAATTTTTCCTGAATCAATATTGTTGATGCACTATCGTATGTTTCTACTTTGCCGTTAAAATGCATGTCCATAGGTTATTTCAATTTTTTTCACTTAGCTTTAAAATTTTTCTAATCTTTATTTTATTCTTAGGTTTATGTTTAGTTGCTTTATATGTCGTTAATTCTCTAACAGTTGTGCCTAATTTTTTTTTGTATTGTTCAATGTTGCGTATCTTTTCAGTCACTGTTTTAATATGCGTTAGTAGTTTTTGTGGTTTGTGTAACATCCCGTCAGGATATTACGGATTTATAAATAAAATAAGAGAAACAAATAAATGACAGCGCATTTAATAATACCTCATTTTGCCAAAACACGATAAAATTTAAAATTTCATTAAATGAGCAAATAAAGTTCATAACCATCCGTTACAAAACTAAAAGAACAATGTTATAAAATCACCCATCAGGGTTTACAACTGTTTCCAAAAGCAAATAAAAAAAACATAAGAATTTCCCGAGTCGAACCCCTCTCCGCGACTAAGATTCACCCGAGCCACCTGCATCAACAACATCTACTCCTGTGTACCGCGTACACGATCATCGCCAAACACACGCAGATAGGGTGAGCTTAACAAATAAATTATATATAATGTTATAGACATATATATCTACATACACACATATCACTGTACTTAACTTAACATCCCACATTGTTCTATACTTTAATTCCTACCATCTGGCCCCCAATTAGATTATTCGTGTTCTAAATCGTCTAATAATTACTTCAAGGTGACTTGCTGCCACACCTATCAGCCACAACCGATAGAGCACGTGCGGGAAACAATGCTACGGATCATACACCGTAACGCCAGGTAGAGTTCCCATATACGAACATAGTCCGTATCGTCCCAAGACTACCAAACTCGTCAGCCAACAACTGAGGAGGGCAATCTATCTAGACCCATCCGTACTGGCCACAACCAGCACACTCACACTGGCAACACTCGCCAACCCGAACCACAACTCAAGGGTTCCTCGTGTTCATCTGCCATCCCGAGCCACAACTCAAGAGATGTTATTCCGAGCCACAACTCAAGGAATACCACGTGCTTAACCCCTATCCCGAACCACAACTCAAGGGATACGTTCTGAGCCACAACTCAAGGAACACCAACAATCCCACCTTTAAAACTACACTAGACGCCTTGTAGATCACCTATGCGAAATCACAATTCCAAGTTGCAGCAGTACAATTCGCCTGGCGGGGGACACGTGCCGCTAGGCGCTGCCAACTCCCAGACCACCTGGCGGGTGTCGCGTACCGCCAGACGCACAGCGCCTCAAATCATGCAGACTTAGCAGCTACCGCCTGGCGGGTCAGCCCCCACCGCCAAGTGCTACCGCTCCAGCCCCTACTGCTGTTCTCACTACCGCCTGGCGGAATACCTCTCACCGCTAGGCGCCTCCCGCTATACAGATCCCCTGTACTACTACTATCACTTGGCAGGTTGGACCCCGCCGCCAGGCACCATATCAGAACCTCGTCAGGTGCTGATTTCTCTACACTCCACTCCACTGTTAGTCTCCATACATGAATTTGTACTACCCGAAACACTCGTTTTCGTTGAATATGACAACACCAAGATTGGTTTATATCAGTTTGAGCCCTCTCATCCTATCTTGCCTATGAGTTACTATAATTAAGATTATTTAGAAATTCCCCAACAACCATTTATCACACATATACATTTTATACCATAGACTGACCATAGTATGATTAATTCTTCCATTAAGCTCACAGGATGTTCCCCTATTTTGGTACCCATCCTGACCAAAGAGCACTTACCCCACTGTAGGTATATTTTAGCCCTAAAACTTATCTGTAAGAGTTCTCTTCTCACTATCCACCCTATAATTCACCCCCATCTCATTAACCATACTTAAGTCTCCACTCTCCTAATTATCCAATTCATCTCGTATCCAAATTTCTTCACGTCCAAGACTATTACATCAACTGCACGAATTACAACACATCCTGTCTGAACCAGTCCAACCAAAACTCCAGCCTGCCACTGCTATAACGCTGCCGCCTAGCGGTAACTTGTCTTTCGCCAGGCGGTGTATCAGACCTGGGAACAATTCTGATTTCTTTCGCCCCTGCTACCTTCCTGTTCACTCCCTATTACCTATCTCAATACAATCTCTCCCATTTTGGCATAACAAATCCAATAATTACAGCCCTCAATTTCAATACCACTGTACCCAGTAAGGATCACAACAATTACAACCTAATTGTACCCTACTTTCCTCCCCTTGATATTTAATCACTCTTTCATTCACTTATACCTACTAATGCGTAAAAATGCACATCATACAATATCGAATTCATCTATTAATAACCACGAATAGCTTTCCCATCGATCAGATTAAACCTAGAATTCTAGAAAACTCAAAAAAAGACAGATTGCCCCCACGCCGCCTGGCGGTTCAACTAGTCTCGCCAGGCGCTTCATCAGCAAACCCAAAAACTAGTGTAAACCCCAAGCATCACTAGGCGGGACTGGCGGTGGTTCATCACTCGCCAGGCGGTTTCTGGAAATTTCCCAGAAACGCAGAATTTCGAGATTTCAACAGCATATAGGCACTCAAATTATCATACATCACATCATAATATTATTTAAAGCAATACAGTGGAGTCCAGCTCCCTAAACCTGGAATTCCTTCGCTTAAATTGAAATGTTTGCGATACTCCAATGATCACCACGTCTCTCCCTTCTTGGTGTGCTCACTCAAACCTCACTAGAACCTCACTCAAACCTCACCAGTCCCTCTGAGTTTCGTGCTCTAATTCAGGTTGCTATTCCAGCATGCCAAAACCTTCATTATGACCACTTTTTACCCTTTTAAACTCGGCGTTTAGTAGAGTTTAATTACCCAAAACGAAAATTTACCTAATGGTACTGTTAATTACCATTTAATTGATCTTTATGATCTGTTTTTCAGCTACCCAAGGCTGCCTCTCAACTATCTAGGGTTTTTCCCCAACCTTTCATATTTAATTCAACGTCAAAATGCCAAAAATAAAGTTTTTAGTTTGGTTCTCCAAGGTTTGAACCCATAATCATTCAATCACAAAGCAATTGCACAACCAATTCAACCAAGTCATGTTTCATGCTTAATAATTCCAATTCAGACATCACATCATACCAGAACATGATTACATAGATTTAAATAATAAAACAATAACACAAAAGTTAGCATACATAGGACTCGAACCCAAGTCTTCTCACACAAACAAAATACTCTCAACCACTTGAGCTAGTACTCTTCCACGTCATACCAACCATAATTTAATGTCATAATTATTTCCCCACCCGCATTTATTAATTAATTAATTATTTAATTAATTAAATCCTACGGGTCTTACAGTTTGTTTGTGATATTGAGTGTTATTAGCTCATTAACACTTTTTTGCAATGTTAATTTGCTTTCACTGATCGCATTTAACTCGTGCTATGTTTCTTGCATTGTTGTCCAATTGAATTTGTGTTTCTGTTTGCCTCTTGTGCTATTATAAACTTAAATCTGTTGGCCAATGATTGTTGCTAACCAAACCAATATTGAGCTATTACAGTATATTTGGCTTTGTTCAGATTGCTTATAAGGTTTTGGTCTATCTAGAGGCATATATAACATCCCATCCGGATATTACGAATTTAAATAATAAAAGAAAAACATAATAATACTTCATTTATTATAAATTAATTCCTAAAAACCGTGGGAATTTAAAACTTTATTACACTGATAAAACCAAATCCAATCGAAATATTTATTAAACACAATACATTATCAACTCAGTCTCATTATAACGTCAAGTTTTGTAATTCAAATGATTACAAGAAAATCCTTAAAACTCATAAAAATGATAAAATGTTGCCATAAAGTTTCCCAACTAGCCCATGCTCCGGCTCTACGCTCCACCAGTACCACTTGCAACATCATCTGCTCCCGTGTACCGCGTACACGATCATCGCCAAACACACGCAGATAGGGTGAGCTAAAGAAATATAAACATATGCAACCATTTATATAACAAAACACACACATTAAAGGAACTCCATCCTTTGGTCTCATCACACATGGCCACCACCATGTAATCCATGTTCTACGTCTTTGGTTGATAATCTCAAGCTATCGTTGTTGTCCAACCTATAAGCCACCACTTGTAAAACACATGCGGGAACACTCGCTATTTCGAGCCACAACTCAAAGAATGCTCGTATTAAACACCACCGCCAGGCGCTACACCAGTACTTGCGCAGTACTGGTTTTTAAGCACCCAGAACAAGTAAAATCAATCCATTCACATTTCATATATATATATATATATATTCACCATTTAAATCCATGCTGGCATTCAATTCTAACTTATGAATAACGCATGCTCAAACAAGTATAAGCAGCAACACTCTAACGATTTAAGCACAAGATCCTATGCACCCATGTAATTAATATTGACACACCTGCCTTCATCAATAACCAATTCACCACATGTGACTAACGCAAAGGAACATTCAAATTGATTGAGACTTACCACATAACCCAATCATGCTTCATTAGAAGTTACAAGGAATTATCAAGAGGTTATTCATGCATTTTAACGACTCCAAAATCAACAATATTGAGTAACATATATCTCTAGCTACTGACCTCCAAATCCCATCTCCACCGTTCAAAGTGAAGAACCACATGTTATGAACCACCTGTCAATATTTCACCTAAATCGGGTGGTTAACGAATTGGGAAATACAGTTTTACGAAAACTGCACGAACCAAAAAAATGGTGGCGCCTAGCGCCCAAAATGAGGAAGGCGGCGCCTAGCGGGACTATACTACCGCCGGGCGGTTCCTACTCCGTGAAAGATACGAAAAACAACATTTTTCGTGAATCAAAGCACCACACATCACTGGTATGGCGCCTGGTGGCCAAATGGGTTCCGCTAGGCGGTTCCTCCAGTTCCAGGAATCCAGCACCTCTTCCTTTGTGCCTGCAAACCTCAGTTTTTTCCCAGTTTCCCCTGGCATGCGAATTTCCATAAATTCTCACGCAATCCAACTTCTAATTATAATTATTTGTATCCTCAGTGCATCCATTATCAATTTTCTGAATTAGTTCAAACCCCAATTATTCTCATAACATTCAACCCCAAGGGTTTGAACTCTAACTAAAGTTCATAGCAATTTTATCGACTTTCATCTTCAATCCCATGTAATTCCACTTACACGAACATCCACTGATCGATTAACGTTTAAGGAGGTTGTTTTCCTTAATCAACTCAACCCAGAACCCCAATTTCATCAAAGTAGAGCAACGATGCTCGCGTTGTCTGGCGGGTCAGTCACTACCGTCGGGCCCTTCATCAGAGAAACCCAAAACTGGGTGATAAGTAACGCGTCGCCTAGCGGTGAGCTAGGAGCTGCCAGGCGGTTCCTTGTAGGAACCCAAAAAATGCTCAGAATTAGTATGAGTCGCCAGGCAGTTTCTGGAAAATTTCCAAAAACCTATAATTTCAATTGCGACAACCATTATTCATACATATACATGCCATTGTTCAAATAATTAAATTTAAAATGCAGAACTAACGAGTTATAGCTCCTCTAACCTGGATTCCTCGCTTTGAAATTGATTACTCGCGTTTTGCCTTGGTTCCACAATGATTTTCTCCCTTGCCTCCACTCAACCACACGTAGCAGCCTTCCCTTTCTCTCAATTAGCACAATGTATGCTCTGTTAATCCACCCCTCACAGCCCTCACAAAAACTAGTCAAGAAAACTCTCTCATTTTCCTTTAATGGTCTCTTTAAACATGGCATATGGTGGTTAATGCTGGAAAACGAATTTCCATCATTAAGAGGTGTAATTGCCTTTCAAAAGCCATTACTTCATGAGTTTTCCAACCCCTCTTGGCTTCTAGGATTTCCTTGCCCTTTCACATTCATGCCAAAAGAAATTTTGGTAAAAAGAAAGTTTAATGTGGATTCACCAAGATTCGAACCCATAACCATGCCAATGTCACATCAATGCACAACCACTCAACCAATTCATGTTTCATGATAATTCCTATAAATATAGGATTAAATTATTACTCATTATAATCAAGCATATTATTAAAAAATAATAAAATAAATAGTATATAATGGCATACATAGGACTTAAACCCAAGTCCTCTCAACACACTAAGTACTCTCAACCATTTGAGCTAGTACTTTTTCACGACATAAACCTTAACATTAAATACCATAAAGGCTTTCACTAACCGCATTTATTTATTTATTAATTAATTAATTAATTAAATTTCACAAGTCTTACATTCCTCCCACCTTGTAAAATTTTCGTCCTCGAAAATTGTATTCACCTGGGCAAATGCAGATAAGACTGCCTCAACCTTTCTTTATCTTGAAATTCTCCCTTCTTGGTCTCTACCCTTTTTATTTCAGCCTTCACCTCATATCTTTCCCCATTTTCCTTCCGACCTCAACCCTATGTTAAGTTTTAGTATCAATTTAACTCTGCCACTCTATGACACACACATGTGTTGACATCTCTCCTAGTTCTAACTATTAAATTCAATTCCTCTTATAAAACTTGTGGTATTAGTCCCAAGGACTCATTCTTGAATATCCCCTTGCCTAACGCGTTGTTTCTAGGTTCTAACGTCGCTCTTAGGCTCATCGAACCAACTTACCTTTTCGATAAAGGGATTTTTCTTAAAGGCCCTACCCAACTCTTGTAAAACAAACAGATCAAGATTGACCTTGATTCTGTAGTCAACCACTATAGATAACACACACATATCACACAAAAAAAACCACAACCATATCAAGAAAGGTATATGAGACAAACTCAACCTATCACCTTTCTTTCTTTTACCAAAACCTTTAGAAATAAGAAAGGAAACTATCTCAGATATAGTCATGAGTGTGCACCCTCATCACTCTACCAAGACATTTTCTGTTGTTAATACTTCCAGTTTACAAGTTCTTTTCCTACGCACCAACGCTTCTTGGAAAGAACCTTTCCCCTTGCGCACCAACGCATCGGGAGAGACAAGTAATACCCCTTACCTGCTCGCCAAAACTCGGTAAGAGCATTACTTTCCTTATAAGCAACTACCCTTGCCTGCTCACCAAAACCCAACAAGAGTACCACTCTTACCAGCTCACCAAAACCCGATAAGAGCGCTGCTTCTACTAAGACCCGTAAGCAACAACTTTTGTCTGCTCATCAAAACCCAACAAGAGTATCATCCTTACCTGCTCACCAAAACCCAGTAAGAGCGTTGCCTACCCTAAGACTCACAAACAGCAACCCTTGCCTGCTCATCAAAACCCGGCAAGAGCCCACCACTTACTTGTTCACCAAAACCCGGTAAAAGTGTTATTTTCCCTTAGTCTCACAAACACAAATCTTGTGTGTTCAACAAAACCCGACAAGAGTCCCACCCTTACCTGTTCACCAAAACTCGGTAAGAGCATTGCTTCCTTAAGACTAATAAACAACAACTCTTGTCTGCTCAACAAAACCCGACAAGAGTCCCAACCCTTACCTGTTCACCAAAACCCGGTAAGAGTACTACTTTTCCTCAAGTCTTACGTGCAACCACCTTGCATGTACACTAAAACCCAACAAGAGTACCACCCTTACCTACTCACCAAAACCCGGTAAGAGTGTTTCTTCCACTAAGACCCATAAGCAACAACTCTTGCCTGTTCATCAAAACCCAACAAGAGTATCACCCTTACCTGCTCACCAAAACCCGGTAAGAGCGTTGCTTACCCTGAGACTCACAACAACCACTCTTGCCTGCTCATGAAAACCCGGCAAGAGCCCACCACTTACCTGTTCACCAAAACCCAGTAAGAGTGTTGTTTTCCCTGAGTCTCACAAACACAACTCTTGTCTGTTCAACAAAACCCAACAAGAGTCCCACCCTTACTTGTTCACTAAAACCCGGTAAGAGCATAACTTTCCCTAAGCCTCACAAGCAACATTCCTTGCCTGCTCAACAAAATCGAGCAACGACATTATTACTAAGCTTAGATCAACGTCTTATAGTAACCCAAAACTTTATTTTACCCGACTCTCCAAAGTCCTAAGGGTAAAATAACAACTCCTTTTACTCGACTCTTTCTAGTCTTTTGAGTAAAAGTACAACCTGGTTTCAATGGTATGAATGAATTTCGAGCATACATAACACAAACTAACATAACATGCTTTACTACTCCAAAAACAATAAATTTGGACTTTACCTTATTGTTGTCGTGGCACTTCATATTCTTCCCCGTTCAGGGCAAGATTTCACGTAATGACCTGACTTACGACAATTGTAGCACTTCTTCTCTTCCGGCTTTGCTCCCGAAAGTTTCGGACAAACTCGCCGAAAATGGTCTCCCTGCAATCAAAACACTTCACCGTCCCCTATCCTTCACGTTGAGGTCTAGTGTAGGGTTTCTCTTGTCGTTCCTCGCCTATGCTACTGTTCTTAGGATGTGCTCTGATGACCCGACTTGGGTCCCTCTCTAGTCGTTCCACCATCTTTGCATGTTCCACCAATACAAGGAACTCTCGGATCCTCAAAGGTACGAGGAATCGCCGCAACTCATGGTTCAGACCGCCCTCAAATTTTCTGCAGCGCCATTCTTCATTGACAGTCTGTAAGTAGAACCTCACCAAATACTCAAACCTGTCAGTATATGCCTGCACCGTCATAGTCCCCTGTTGCAAAGTAAGGAACTCCGCTTCCCTCTCATATCTGGCACTATCTGGAAAATATTTCTCCAAAAATCGTGCCCTGAAGTTAGCCCAAGTCAACTGCTCTTCGCGGGTCTGCATCAGTTGCTGCATCCCCACCCACCAGTACTTAACGTTTGCCACAAAAAGGAATGTGACGAAGGTCAACTTCTGTGCATTAGTTCACCCAATCGCTCGACATATCTTCTCACACTCCCTCAGCCATGCATCTGCCTCGTCTGGAGTGGCATTGCCAGTGAACTTAACTGGCCTATGCCTCATGAAATCTTCCATAGTCACGGGACGAGTAGGTGCGACTCTGGCTTTAGGTTGCGCTGCATTAGGTTGCATCACGTCCACCATCCGATGAATTGCATGTGCAATCTCATCAGCCCCAGTATTATCCCTTCTTCTCTTGTTTGCCAAAGCTTGTGCAGGCCACATTTAAGCTGGATGAAACCACACCACTTAAGTCATGACTATGAAAAGAGAAGGTTTAACAAAAAAATTATTAACACATTGACTCGTAAGCGGAACACGATAAGCTCACTCCCCATAGACCCAAAAATCTTTTGAAAACCATGGCTCTGATACCAAATGTAACATCCCATCCGGATATTACGAATTTAAATAATAAAATCAAAACATAATAATAATACTTCATTTATTATAAATCATTTCCCAAAAACTGCGGGAATTTAAAACTTTATTACACTGATAAAACCAAATCCAATCAAAATATTTATTAAACACAATACATTATCAACTCAGTCTCATCATAAAACCAAGTTCTGTAATTCAAATGACTACAAGAAAATCCTTAAAACTCATAAAAATGATAAAATGTTGCCATAAAGTTTCACAACTAGCCCACACTTTGGCTCTATGCTCCACCAGTACCACCTGCAACATCATCTGCTCCCGTGTACCGCGTACGCGATCATCACTAAACACACGCAGATAGGGTGAGCTAAAGGAATATAAACATATGCAACAATTTATATAACTAAACATACACATTAAAGGAACTCCATCCTTTGGTCTCATCACACATGGCCACCACCATTTAATCCATGTTCTACATCTTTGGTTGATAATCTCAAGCTATCGTTGTTGTCCAACCTATAAGCCACAACTTATAGAACACATGCGGGAACACTCGCTATTACGAGCCACAACTCAAAGAATGCTCGTATTACCCTCCATCCTGAGCCATAACTCCAAGAATACTCCAGCATCTGACCTTTGAGATATCGCCCAAAGTCTCGTAGACCACGCACATCCAAAGCAAGCAAAACACAATGTCTGCTTCATCAAAAATCGCTTGGCGCTCCACAGGAGTCGCCAAGCGGAAAGGCTTCCAGACCACCTGGCGGAGGACACGTTTCTCCAGGCGCCAAGCGCCTCTAATGCTATTGTTTCTACAAGTATCGCATGGCGGTATAACCCTTATCGCCAAGCGCTACACGCTTCAACTCTCTACTGGTTTTGTAGCTATCGCGTGGCGGTTAAACACCACCGCCAGTCACTACACCAGTACTTGCGCAGTACTGGTTTTTAAGCACCCAGAACAAGTAAAATCAATCCATTCACATTTCATATATATATTCACCTTTTAAATCCATGCTAGCATTCAATTCTAACTTATGAATAACGTATGCTCAAACAAGTATAAGCAGCAACACTCTAACGATTTATGCACATGATCCTATGCACCCATGAAATTAATATTGACACACCTGCCTTCATCAATAACCAATTCACCACATGTGACTAACCCAAAGGAACATTCAAATTGATTGAGACTTACCACATAACCCAATCATGCTTCATTAGAAGTTACAGGGAATTATCAAGAGGTTATTCATGCATTTTAACGACTCCAAAATCAACAATACGAAAAACAACGTTTTTCGTGAATCAGAGCACCACACATCATTGGTATGATGCCTGGCGGCCAAATGGGTTCCGCCAGGCGGTTCCTCTAGTTCCAAGAATCCAGCAGCTCTTCCCTTGTGCCTGCGAACCTCAGTTTTTTCCCAGTTTCCCCTGGCATGCGAATTTCCATAAATTCTCACGCAATCCAACGTCTAATTATAATTATTTGTATACTCAGCGCATCCATTATCAATTTTCTGAATTAGTTCAAACCCCAATTATTCTCGTAACATTCAACCCCAAGGGTTTCAACTCTAACTAAAGTTCATAGCAATTTTATCGACTTTCATCTTCAATCCCATGTAATTCCACTTACGCAAACATCCACTGATCGATTAACATTTAAGGAGGTTGTTTTCCTCAATCAACTGAACCCAGAACCCCAATTTCATCAAAATTGAGCAATGATGCTCGCATTGCCTGGCGGGTCAGTCACTTTCGTCACGCCCTTCATCAGTGAAACCCAAAACTAGGTGATAAGTAACGCATTGCCTGGCGGCTCCTAGCTTACCGCCAGGCAGTTCCTTGTAGGAACCTAGGAAATGCTCATAATTAGTATGAGTCGCCTGGCGGCTTTGAATGCCCGCCAGGCGGTTTCTGGAAAATTTCCAGAAACCCATACTTTCAATTGCGACAACCATTATTCATACATATACATGCCATTCATAAAACAATTAAATTTAAAATGCAAGACTAACGTGTTATAGCTCCCCTAACCTGGATTCCTCGCTTTGAAATTGATTACTCGCGTTTTGCCTTGGTTCCACAATGATTTTCTCCCTTGCCTCCACTCAACCACACGTAGCTGCCTTCCCTTTCTCTCAATTAGCACAATGTATGCTCTGTTAATCCACCCCTCACAGCTCTCACAAAAACTATTCAAGAAAACTAACTCACTTTCCCTTAATGGTCTCTTTAAACATGGCATATGGTGGTTAATGCTGGAAAACGAATTTCCATCATTAAGAGGTGTAATTGCCTTTCAAAAGCCATTACTTCATGAGTTTTCCAGCCCCTCTTGGCTTCTAGGATTTCCTTACCCTTTCACATTCATGCCAAAAGAAATTTTGGCAAAAGGAAAGTTTAATGTCGATTCACCAAGATTCAAACCCATAACCATGCCAATGTCACATCAATGCACAACCACTCAACCAATTCATGTTTCGTGATAATTCCTATAAATATAGGATTAAATTATAACTCATTATAATCAAGCATATTATTAAAAAATAATAAAATAAATGTATATAATGGCATACATAGGACTTGAACCCAAGTCCTCTCAACACACTAAGTACTCTCAACCATTTGAGCTAGTACTTTTCCAGTCATAAACCTTAACATTAAATACCATAAAGGCTTCCACTAACTGCATTTATTAATTATTTATTTATTTAATTAATTAAATTTCACGGGTCCTACAACATAGGCTGAGTCAATATTGTTTTCTGATTTTGTTGCTTTGTACGAACCAAATGATTTGTCATTTCCAAAGTATCCATGTGTATTCCACTATTCTGTGACTGTTATGCAAAGTTATTATGTTGTTCATGTGCATCTATGCTTGCTGAAAGCAATTTATTCTTGCTGATTTTGGAATCATATATATGTTGATTTGAATCATCTATGTGCAGTTTGCCTTTGGCACAATTTCCGTGAACTCTGATGCATCATTCTGCTATTTCACTACACTAGTTATGCATTTCTTTATTGATTCTTGATTGCAATCTGGTTCACATTTGTGCTTTTTTTTGCCATTAGTTGATATTGCAAGTTGTTTCATATTGACTGGATTCTGGTTGACTCAATTTTGCTGCATACAGCTGAGTTATATCAATTGGCCGATAGTTTCCTTTCTTGTATGTCTGTTTCAATTGTTTTTAAGTTGAATCAACTTTGAACTCTGTCATGTTCAATTGATACCTGAATTGGAATTGGAACACTGAAATTTTGTGAGTTGCAGTCAAAAGATATTTGATCGTTTGAAAAGAAAAGAAAGAAAGTCAATGGTACAGATTTTTCCTTAGACAGAAAAAGAATATGGCAATAACCTAAAAAACATTATTGGTATTTGACATTGATTGTTTCATTCGTATGCTAAATGTGTAGCACAGTTCACAACGTTATTGCTGCCATCTTCAATTTCATTTGCATGTACTCATGATTCAACTTAGTTTGAGTCTTTGTTTGATTTTGGTTTTATTCATCTTATTCTAGACATAGTCACTAGGTTAACTTTTGAGTGCCACCTTTATTTCTTAGCTTGTTTTCTTGCTTGTCTTCTTTGATTACTCTTTGAGTTTGTCCGTATAATCCATCACTTTTCTTGATTTTCTGATTTTTACTCTCAAGTGGAAGATTACTTGTTTTCTCTAGTTTTAGTTGTCTTTGCATCTCACTGTTTTGGCAGTCGTTGTAGGTGAAGCCTCTTCTTGAAGGTGGAGTTGTGAGTGATTCTATTGTGGGAGTAAACTACTGAGACGAAGAAGGAGTGAGCTGGGACTTGAGAGCTTCAAAGTGGAATAAACATACTTCAGGGATGACCTTTTGGAGGCTGGACCAAAAGCTATATTGAGAGCAACCAGCCTAGTGTTCTTTTATTTTTTGTGCTATTTTGTTTTGATGTCACGACTTTTATGTTGTAATTTTTTTTATTTCAATTTTTCCCTTTCATTTGGTTTAGGTGGGAAAATGCTTTAGAGTAATCCCATCCTTAGCATGGTTTGTAATAGTTTTAATCGTGTAGTGTGAGGTTCAAGGGGTTCCAAAGGCCACTTCCTTCTTCACTTAGGAGTTAATTTTCGTCTAGTTTATGTTCTCAGTCTTTATGTTTTCAGATTTTATGTTTTTTGTCTTTATGTTTTAAATGTCCAGGTTCTGTGTGTGATGTGTATGTTTGACTTTTTGTTTTAGGTCACCGTGATATCTAGGTGTCATTCTTTTAACACCTAGTTGACCTTATTTTGGTCTTTCGATTTTAATTTGTCCACACACTTTGAAAAAATTGTTTTTCACAATCAAACTGTTTTTCCTAGAATTTTCATTGAGAATTTTGTGAAAGTTGTTTAGAGATCTTTGGCTAGGAAAGGCTTGGTTTCTAAGCCTGTACAAGAGACTCACCTCCCTTTCCTGGGAGTATTTATAGATCACTTTCACCTCATTTTCTCTTTAGGAATTCTTCAAGTATCTTGTCAAAAATTGTTTTGATACAAGGGTTTCAAAAACATTTGAAAATGATTTTTCCTTACAATAATGTGCATTTAGGTAGGCATAGTAGTGTGCATTTAAGTAGGCATAGTAGTCATGAGTTGCATCATACCATTCATAGTGACATTCCATTCTTGAGGGAAGATATATGACCAATATTATTTAGAGATTGGATGTGGGATACAAAGAAGTTGGTGCAACCATTGTTTAGTAAATATAGTCAATCTGACATTCTTAGGCATATTACTTCTAGGTTTATAGGATGTGCATCTGAGTGGTGGCAAAAGAGACAGTCTAGAGTGCAAAAGGGGAGAGAATCATGCATTAACACATTTTATGAATTGAAAGCATGCATGTGGAAACATTTTATTCCCCCTTCATTTATGATAACTCGAGAGCAATAGTCTAGGATAGAAAACTTCATTGAAATAGGTGATGCATTCATCCAAAATCTTGCCAAGTTTTCTAGACAAGAAGAAGATTTTAAGAACAATCTGGACTTGCTCTTGAGCAAGCAAAGAGAGAGAGAGAGAGAGAGAGAGAGCAAAACATAAGAGAGAAAGAGAAAAGCTTGAGAAACTTCGTGCGAAAGAAAAGGCAAAAGATGAGAATCTTAGAAAAGCCAAAGAAGAGAATGAGAGAAAATATTTTAAAGAAAGAGAGAAAATAAGACAAGAGAGAGAGTTTGAAAGTAAATCACAAAAGGAAGAGTTTAAGAGAGAATTAATAGCAAAAAGTGAAACCATGGTTAGGGAATTAGTGTTTTATCCTTTACACCACCCTTCCATGGGCATCAATGTAACATCCCTATGGAATATTACTTAAATAAAATAAATAAAACAAATAAAAGGAAAAAATGAATTTAAAACGTCGCAATATTATTATTCCCAAAATGAGGGAAAATTTAAAATATTTAAACATTGCGCCAAAATTTATAAACACTAGTAGGAGAAAACATTCCAATCTCCAAAATCCAAAAACCATAAATAAAATATAGTAAAAAAAAATCTTCCTAGCTCTAATCCTAGCTAGCCCTCACTCCGTCGCCTGAGCATCCTCAGCATCACCTGTATCATCATTTGCTCTCGTGTAACGAATCACATGATCATCGCCAAACACAAACAGAAAGGGAGAGCTGATAGAAATACAATTAACATATAATATCACAAAAATATAAGTAAGACACCTATCTTATTCAATCTAATTAGTTCTTGGCCAAGACCTTAACCCCAAGACTTTTCAGCCTTCAAATCACATAAATGGTTAGCCTTGGACTCGGGAATATGATGCTCACACAAACATGCCCGCTCGTGGTCCTGCCTCTACGAACCTCTCCGCCAGTAGTCCTGCTCTACGAACCTCCCGCTCGTAGTCCTACTTTATGGACCTACCCGCCCGTAGTCCAACACATGTGATCCACCAGCCACGTACCTCCCTGCATGCAACATCTCTCAAGCGTGAGCACGGAACATACAAACCTACCTCGCTCGTATCCCTATGCAAGAGTAACTGAATATGAACCTCCCTGCTCATATCATGGCATAACATCTCCCGATCCAAGTATAGCATCATACATAAAAGCAACCCACGCAGCCAAAATTGTAGCAGAAACTCCTGGCGTAGCCGAAGTGCCACTAGGCGAAATTTGCAGAGACTGCCTAGCGGTACAATCCCCTTCGCCAGGCGCCAGGCTTACACGCAAAGTCCTTGTTTCACTGTTATCGCCTGGCGGGTCACCCCTTGCCGCCAGGCGTCGCTCTCTCGCAGACCCACTGTTGTGGTGTCTATCGCCTAGCGGACCACACTCTGCAACCAGGCGCACGCATGACGGTGTCTCTCCCCTGGTACACTAATCACCTGGCGCACCCACTTGTGCAGTCTGGCGCCATATCAGTAGCAGAAAACTTTTGTTCTAGTCCTCAAATGGTCTGACTTGCGGTATACTGCACTCCCCAAAGACTCAAACGGACCCTCCTCCATCACGGTTACATTATGGGTAATATGTACTCTCATATGTTCTTGCCCCTACCCCATACCATTGTTAATCCATCCCTTCAAGGTTTCTTAAGCTGCCAAGGCTTTAACATAGTATAGTAAGTATCTCCATGTCTATGGTAATAACCAACAATCCACTATCATAAGTCAGACATTCCTAAATGTACTGCACTGTAATGAATAAACCTCCTTCCCGATATCCTTAATTACCCTTCATAGAATTCCACATGGATGCCCATCTGAACTTATGTTTCATCCACTTAGTACCCATCCAATTCTACCAATAGATACTATTAACTTATTCCTAGTTGCCACACCCAATATAGCATAACAATATATCACCCCTCTATGCATATGAGCCACGACTGACACATGAAGTCCATGAATTATGATCAACAATTATCAAACCATGTAAGCAAAGAACTAGGATTCCAAGACCTGAAACTTTTATTTAGAATTATCATTCTCCCTTTCTTTCCTTAACCTTCCTTCCAACACCTCATAACATGGTCATGCTTTGTAACCTATTACCATTCACATACTCAATTCCCAAAAGTATACTATCCCTTCCCGTGTCATCATTTAACTTCTAATATCACTCCCAGCCTCTTCCTTCACGACCAACCAAAATCAATGCAACATTGTGCCCTTGTTCCCGTCAACGCTTGGCGGCAGGCTACATGCCGCCAGACGGTGTATCAGATCCTGATCCAAAACTCCCTTCTTTTCACTCACGAACACCATGATTCTTCCCTAATTCGATCCAAATTCAAGTTCATGAGCAAACTACAACCTCTCATGATTTTCTATCAACTCAATCTCGATTCCTATTGAACTTTACGCATCATGAACCCTTCACTCATATCCTCGTACCCGAAAACCAGAATGTTATGAAATTCTTTGTTTTGAACGTAATTCAATTGCTCATTCCCACACATTATAATTTTCAGACATCACAAAAATAGCTAGAACATCCAATTTTTGAAGTCACATATATGCAGAAGTACATTGACACTCAGTACATCTCAATTTACCCAAAAATGCAATAAAACAGTGACCCCTCACCATATGTCGCCTGGCGATTCGGATTCACCGTCAGGCAGTTCAAGAACGAACCCAGAAAACTAGGAAGAACCAACGTGTCGCCTGGTAGTATAGGATGAACCGCTAGGCGGTTTTCGGGTAAAACCTAGAAACCTACAAAAAATAGTGCAATTAGTAGAGAATTTCATACAGTTTCAATCATACATGTCATATTACATTATATTCAATTAAAACTCAACGTAAACAACTCCCCTTACTTGATTCCTTGCTAAAACATAAATTCAATGTGTGTATCCTTCAACTAAACCCTTCTAGCCTTTGGTTTCCCTCTGACAGCGTTGTTTTCAGCCTCACCTCTCCTTCACTCAATACCACGCCTCTAAAACCCTTGCCTAGCCTTCACACGAAACAATAGCACTCCCTTTCCCCTTCCAATTGCCTTCTCTCTCTCTCACTTACTACCTTAATTAAGTGTAATTAACACTAAAACGAAAATGCTATTTAGTTTCATGTTAATGGCTAATCTTGAACCATTATTTAGTTGTCTCTAGTCCTTTAGGCTTCCCCTCTTGGCAGCTAGGGTTTGCATGCCTTTTCATTCCCATAAAAAGAAAATAAAATTAAGCTAAAAGAAAGTTCTAGTTTCTTTTCCAATAAGGTTTGAACCCACAACCCTTTAACCACAAAGTAAGTGCACAACCAATTCAACCAAATCATGTTTGTGATAATTCCTATAATTCTAGGATTGTATTATCATGTCAAGCATTCCAAATATATCAATAAAATAATGCACAAATTAAAATAACACATATTTGGCATACATTTGCCATATAGTCGTTAGTTTAGGGTTCTCGTCCCTCACCTTTCTCACCGTTAGGATTGTGTTAGACAACATTCTCCTTTCTTTCTTCCATTAAATATCTCACGGTGGCCTTCTTCTTACTATAAATGGCCAGCCATCTATTATAATCGTAGCTTAGATAAATGAGATGAGGTTTTAACCCACATTTGTCAGCTCAGCCCACCTTAGACGAGGAATCTTCCTCCTAGGGTTTCCTAAGCCACCGTGAGTGTGCGACGAGAGAAAGTCTTTTATTGCTTCATCGGCGATCTATGCTTGGATCGACGATTGGAGGCCGATTCTGTACGATGCTGGCTCCATCAGAGCATCTCCTAAAATGAAAACCAAATGCAAGACTAATGGAATACAAATGCAAGGTGGTCATTGAAGCACATGTGTCTAAATCTAGATCTAGATCTAAGATCCAAAAAAGGTGGATCACATGCCATGTGAAATGTCACACTTTCCTCATTTAACACATGTGTTAAATGTGCAACTCATGGTTAAGGCTTGATGCAAGCTTGGTCTAAACTTTTGTAATTGGGCTTGAATGGACCCAATTGTAAAAGCTAGATCAATTATGACCCAAAACTACATCTCGTAATTTTACAATTTATTGTCAAAGCATGACGTAAAAAATTGGTGTAAAAAAATAAATCTATTATAATTGACATTTAGGAAGCTTAATCTCTTCCTTGGCCCTTGGGATAAGCATTTGGAGTCCTTTAGGCCCGTTGTGGTCTTGAAGCTATTAGGCTTAAGAAAGAAGCATCATGATTGGCTTGTGGCTAGGCCCAAGTCATCAAGTCTTCCATATAATGTTTAGATCATGGATGCATACTACATTCATCATTAGAATATTCTTCACCTTTTACCAACCCAAATTTGCACAAAGACTCGAAGACAAATCTCATTGAGTTTTGTACTTCCTTCATATCCCTTAACACACTATGCCATTTGCCTTGTATGATCGCACTTACTGCGTGTTTCCACGCCCAGACAATGAATTATTTTCTACTTTGGCTTATCCTTCTAAAATGTCAACCACCCAGAATCCAACAACGATTGTACTTTGAATTTGAGAGGCAAACATCTTTGTGTTGAATGACCAATTCCCCTTCCATTATAGTCACACTTAACTTCTAGGTCATAGTTCTTAGGATAAGGTAGTTGCAATGGCTTCATGGGACAAATGGCTACCAACTTGTGACGTAGAAGATCTAGCAATAATTTTGTATATGTTACTAGCAAAGGAGTAAAATGCACAAAGTTCTTCCTTGTACCTTTACCTCGATTGGCATCAATTCTCCACCTTTGTTTGGGCGGATTATCTTGAACAGGCGGTGCCTGATATGCGTTTAAGCTTGAACAGGTGGTACTTGGTATGCATTCTAAGCTTGATAACCTGGTGGATTCTTTATTATACGATAAAATGGAGTAGTGTTAGCAACATATGGCCCTTGGTTATACTATGATGGATGATTAATATAACGGATTGGGTATCATTCTCCTAAGTCGCGTTAGTTTCTCCATCCTTCTTCTTTCCAACATTAAACCCGAGCTTCTTTGCATATGAATATCCAGTCGATCCATACATTATTCTCCCATTATGCAAACCCACTTCTATTAGATATGAAATGATGATTTAAGCCAAGATGGAGGGGTGAATTAGTTGTTTAAACTTTTTCGAAAGCTTAGAAGCCCTTTTGATTGATTCAAATAAACCACAAAATTTAGATGCAAAACCTACAGAATAGTACACTTTTAATCAGTCAAAAAGTACAATAGCAGATTAATTTGTTCACATGCTTATGAATTAGTTGATTAAAATTTCAAATCAATCAGATGAAATTTTGGGAAATTATGCAAAATGCAGAATTCGTAAATTTCACTCAAACGATAAACTTTTACACACAAGACTTGTTCCAAACACTATTTCTAACAGGTATGCATTATCAGATTATATAGAAACCCATTCAAACATAACAAAGAATGATGTACTTGGTTTTCTTGAGATTTTAAAGTGAGAGAGATGAAGGGAAAAAAGTGGCACATATGATTTTATACTGGTTCACTCAATCATAGAGCTACATCTAGTTTACCAGGACAACCTGAGCATGGTTTCCACTATATTTAAAAGTGTTACAAATCACACAAGGATTACACTTTTGAACAAAGAAAAACACAAAAATCTAAACTACAACCCTGCAAGAATCACACTCACAAACCTAGACTCACACTAGGGACACAACGACAGGCATAAGAACTACAAAACTTGATGGTGGCTATCCCTAGCCAACTATACACGAGTTCTTCAAGCTACTTCCAAGCCAAAATGCCTCCAAGATCAACCAAAATCTTTAATCATCACCTTAAAATTGTGTAATTTAGAGAGAGAGAGAGAGTTTTCCAGTGATGAATGACAGGTTTTCGCACTCAAAAGCTCATAATCTTGTCTCTACTAACAACTTCAACTCTCTCACCAATTGGCACAATGTTTGTAAAGTTCGAAGACACATTCCCTATCATATGTTCATAAAAAGGTGACTACATAGTGCCTATGAACATAGCCACCATTTCCTTATCATACAGAGGCGGTTCCACCTACACAACTACTTCCCTCCACCTCTGAGCATACTCCTTAAAAGTTTCCCCATCCCTCTTAATCATATTTTATAATTGTAATCGGTCAGAGGCCATATCGAGATTATACTAGTATTTCTTTATGAAGGCATCTACCAAGTCCTTCCAAGAACGAATTTGAGGAGGTTAGAGGTGCATATACCAGTTGTAGGCCATCCGAGCTAAACTATCTTGAAAGAAATGGATTAGCATTTTATCATTATGAGCGTGAGTTGGCATCTTTCTGCAGTACATAATCAGTCATACGACTTTTAGGGCAAGTAGTCCCTCTATATTTCTTGAACTCTGGTACCTTGAACTTTGCTGGTATTACCACATCCGGAACCAGGCAAAATCCCGCAACATCTCTTAAGCCATAATTCCCCACTCCTTCGATGGCTCACAATCTTTCCTCTAAGACTTCCAACATCTTGTTTACCTTATCATCCTCCACCATTTCCTCCAAAATCCTAACATGAACTGATAATTTTGGTTAAAACTCTTCCCTAGTTAGCATATGAACCCCTTTCGTCAAAATAGACAATCGCGATTCGTGGATACCACCATGCTTTTCACTACTATTCACTTGTTGTGTATCATCATTCACTTTCACTGTATTGGTCAATGCTTGAAGCCCTTCTAAGTATTCTACCATATGAGGAGTATACTCGGAAGGAAGACTGTATTGTGGAAAAATGTGAACTCCCCCATTGTCCTATGGATTAGCATTCTGCCATTTCCCCCTTCTGTTGTTAAATCATGTAGGATAGGAAGATACCCCTTCTTTAGCTTTGGAAGTTAAGCCTTCTAACTTCTTTTTTATCATGTTCAATGCTTCCATGATTGCAGCCATCTGCTCTTTCATAGAGTTCATATCAGCCTTCAGATTTTCATGAGCCAGTTATAGGTTTTCCATTCTTTATGTTGTTGCACAAGTCCTATAAGGGTGTCGTGAAACAAGTGGTTTTTATTGATTCATTATTTTTAAATCGGCAACTGTTAAATATGAATGATATGAGAATATGAAAAACTTGAAGGAAAACTTGATTATTATTATATCATTCTTTGTTATTCCTATTTTGAATTGATATCTTGTAAGTCGTACGCGCATAAAAGTAAAGAAAAAGAATCATGAACTCAAATCACATTTCGTTCATATGAGAATCAAGTCTTTACAAAGTATGTCTGTCAAGAGGAAACATCAGCTAGATTATGCTCTAGTACATCAAGATTGTTGAGCAATCATCTTCATCATTTCTATTATTTCTCTATAGCAAGCAAACAACCGGTGAATCTCAGCAGGAGTAGAAAAAACATCAACTCTCTCCTCAACACGAGCCAAAATGAATGAGAGGTCCTAACCTCCTCTGACCACTATGGCAAACCGATCCTTCCAAAGTTGGCCTTCTTCTTTCATATCCCTGATCATTTTCTCTTTCTCACACAACTCATCTTCCTTACTCAACGACTACCATTGTTCATTAGTAGGATGTCCTCATACATATTGGTCGGTTCCTGCTTTTCCTTTGCAACTCGCTCTTCATAGTCACTGATCATTTCCTCCATACGTTGCTTGGCCTCTTCTAACTACTTTCCCATGTCATGCTGAGCTACCTTAGCCTCCTTCAACGAGTCTACTAGTTGCTTGTTTTCTCTTTTTGCTCGAATTTTTTTCTTTCTCTTTAGCTTCCCATTAACGTTTTTGTCCTCAATGCTCCTCTTGCCATCTGGCTACATTTCTCCTTGACCTTAATGTGCTTTAAAGCCCTTTCTACTATTTTCACCTTTTCGGTATTTTCCTTCTTCAATTTCGCATTTCTTCTTAATTTCCTTCACTTTCTCTTCTAGCTTCGTCCTTTTTTCCTCGACCTCTTTCAAAGCCGCCCTTAGTTTCAGCAACTCTTCACTCTACCTTAGCTCTTCTACTCTTTGCTCCTCGAGCTCCTCTACTTGCTTGTCCATCTCGGGAAATGGCAAACCCACTATGCTGACCCTTTCCTTCAGCCACTCGTCATAGCCACCTCTCTTCATCTCTTCTTTTGCTCTTTCTTTCATATTTTTCTTGCCTACTCGATCCCAAGCACGACACACTATGTTTATCATTTCTCCATTCCTCAAGCTTGGTACCAAGAAAAGGGTTGTGATCTCCTCAGAAAGTAGACCTGGTATAGCATATATGTGTTGTCTCATCCCTATCACAGGGTTGTAATTAATGCACGCCTTGGTCCCCATGAGAGGCACATTAAGGAAATCTCTGCAGTGTCAAATCATTTCATCTATGTTGTTTCACTTTGGGCACCACCTGACATAGCTCTGTCCCACAACCACCAAATGAGAGTGCCAATCCAAATCACCCTTAATGCTACGGTCTTTAAATTCCTCAATCGGGCATCCAGATTTGTCACCATGTTTAAAGGCATGAATGGCCATCCAGATATACAATACAAGTAAACAGCATAGAAACCTTTCATTCTTCTTCTAATAACAAACCTTCAAGGTATGAAGAGTATCTACTAAAAGAATAATTGTCGAGCTCTCTTTTCTGTACCTATAAGCCATGAATGCATTTATTGTCGCCATATCCATCAAGGGAATAAGACCACTCCATATATCATCATAGCCAGCACATCCATATAAATTCCCCATTCTTCTTTTACAACCCTTCTGAGCCATATCTTCTAAGTAAGATAGAGGAAACCATTCAACATTAATTCTGACCTGCTACTTCTTTATCAATTCACTTTCCTCTACTTGTAACGCTGAAGCGAGTCTCACAAGTGACGGGTAATGGCCTGAAAACAAGTAAGGCTTTCTACCTTCCAATGGGCACCTCAGAATCCGTTCCACTTCCTCAATAGTAAGCGCTAGCTAGAAATTTTTGAAGGTAAAACACCTCAATGGACCTCAATGGCGGATCATAGTACTGGATCAGAGTTTCGATCGCTTCAGTGGGCACCTCTACCATAGCCAGGTCCAGTATATTCCCATATAAACTCATGAAGCTCCTAGACTACTACTTCGTCATCAACTGGCTAGTAACCTTTAGCCTCTGCACCTCTGACTTTTGTATTTTAGCAAAAACATGTCTCTTCCGAGGAATAGAAATCTGATTTGACTCCATCATTGCGCATACAACTTATAAGATTAAGAAACCTATTTAATGCAAAAAATATGAAAGAATGAAAATTGATTTAACAAAACGTGTGACTTATACAATCATAGCACCATGTTATGCAAATGTATGTTTTTTGCAAGCAACAGGAATACAAAATGAATATTGTAATGTAATAAACACGTGCTCCGACTCTTGCTCCGACTTTGTATCCTATTAGGTGCAAGGAGAACTTATTTTGGGTTTATGGACCTTTAGATGATTCTTTCATGGATAACTCTAAATAACCTCACCTACCTCTAGAAAGTTAACCTTAGTACATAATCCACAACGATAGACGACCTAACAGATGTGGAATGTCAAGAGGAAGCAAACTTTAGATGAAATCTTCACAATAACCAAGTAGATTCGAGATCTAACATGACAATCGTTGGACCTTCCCTCCCTATGACTCACTCAGACCTAGGTATAGCACCCAACATCTCATTGAATGAGCTAGCCTAAACAGTATAATGTGTGCTAGGAGCAACCTAACACTACCCAAAGCCAGTACTTGTAAAACAGCTAGAAAATTTGCCAAACAGATATAGACAAATATAGCAATTGTCATATATCCTAAGGTTCTATGATTTCACAATAAAATCATGACATTGAAGTAAAGTATGATATTAATGCCAATACGAATGAGCACACCAGTACACCTATTCACAATATAATCACGATGCCAAAAGAAATATGGCATCAATACAAATATGACTAAACAGACCATTTTACAATCACAATACACCTGTTTCACAATACACCTGTTCACAATCACCATACACCTGTTTCACAATCACAAAACACCTATTTCACAATATATTTATTTCACAATACACTTGTTTCACAATGCACTTGTTTATAATATATAAGAAATATGAATAAAGACCTTTATATAAGAAAGTCTATATAAACTGGGAAAAAATATTTTAAAGACAACAAATATTTTGCACACTCAACTAATAGGATTGACTCTCGAAATTTTTCATTGGAGTCGTCATCTGTCGCAACCTCGAAAATACGTGATGGGATGGAGAGAAGTCGCCACCATAGTTTTGGGAAACTATGGAAAACCTAAAAATGGTTTGTGAAACCAGATCAGGTCCGAGAGTCGGTTACGTGTAAAGAAGGTATTAGCACCCCACACATATGTTCTAAGACGGTTCCTTTTAATTAAGTGTGCAAAACTAATATAATTTTAAAATATGTTTTTCCCAAAGAAAATCAAATAAAACATATTAATATGAATGTAGAAAATATTTTTTAAATTTTAATTGGGTCCGACAAGATGTTTGACCTTACTCCTATGTATTCTCATAAAAATGAGAAATCTGGGTTACATAGTTCTATTTCAAACAAATTAATTAAAACTTTGATTAATATCATTTTTTTTAATTTTTAATTTTAATATATTTTTATATTTATTAGGTTTGTTTGACACTCAACATAAAAAAGTTAATTATCAAACAAACCTGATGCTAACACGATAATCAAAATTTATTTAAATCGAATAAAAATTATAATTATCACGTAAGTCTGAGGCTTAACATGATAATTAAATTATATTTAAATCGAGTAAAAACTATAATTAGCAAGTAAGTGTCATACTTAACATGATAATTAAATTTTATTTAAATTGAATGAAAATTATAATTATCAAGTAATTTTGAGACTTAACATGATCATTAAATTTTATTTAAATTGAATGAAAATTATAATCATCGAGTAAGTCCAAGACTTAACACCAGTGCAGGAAGGGCCTTTGGCAGCGGTTGTTTTTAATATTCTGCACCGGTTCGGGAACCGAAGCATATTGGGGCGAGGCCAAAAGGTCATAGCTTTTGGCCTCGGTTAAGAATCGAAGCCATAGAGGGAGCTTCTGCCTCGGTTTTCACTGCACCCGAGGCCATAGACCCTGCCTTTTGCCTCGGTTTTCACTGCACCCGAGGCCATATGGGCCTTTTTTCTTTTTTTTTTTAAATTCGAGAACCCTTTTGGCCTCGGTTTTTGTTGCACCCGAGGCCATATGGGCTTTTTTTGGCCTCGGTTTTTGTTGCACCCGAGGCCATATGTGTTTTTTTTTTTTTTTTTTTTTTTATTTTTTTTTTTTTTTGTTTTTTTTTTTTTTTTTTCCCGCGCCCAAAA